>Ga0102924_1000175_pt1 | contig 81407 bp, 78 predicted proteins | sample PaiPotPPM11metaG_FD_80116 | JGI IMG/M metagenome (GOLD analysis project Ga0102924, IMG submission 80116) | Iron sulfur acid spring bacterial and archeal communities from Banff, Canada, to study Microbial Dark Matter (Phase II) - Paint Pots PPM... ...
AACGGGTTCGCTTGCTGGAGAAGAGCGGCGGCAAGAGTGGTCGCTGGCAGCGACCGCGGACACGGCGATGAACGATGTTTAGAGCGGCACTGGTGGTGCTCTCCGATCGCGCCGCGCGCGGCGAGCGCGATGACGGCTGCATTGCCGTGATGAAGGAAAAGCTCGGCGGGGTGTACGCGATCGTACGCGAACGTATTTTGGCTGACGATGCCGCGGCGCTGCAAGCCGAACTCATCGATTGCGCCGACAAGAATGTCGCCGACTTGATTCTCACCAGCGGAGGCACCGGGTTGTCGCCGCGCGATCGCACGCCGCAAGCGACCGCAGCGGTTCTCGATTACGTCGTTCCGGGCATCGCGGAAGCAATTCGCGCGGCGTCGATACCGATCGTCAAAACCGCGATGCTCTCGCGCGCGCTTGCCGGAGTCCGGCATCGTACGCTGATCGTAAATCTACCCGGCAGCCCCAAGGCGGTCGCTGAGTCGCTCGACGTCGTGTTGCCGGTCTTGCCGCACGCGCTCGAGTTGCTCGCCGATCGAGTCGTCGACGGATGAGCGTCTTCTCGACCTTCGACGGCGCGCAAGCATATCTACTCGGAACGATCGGCGAGACGCTCTCGCGCCGTACGTCGTATAAACTCGACCGCATACGCGCGTTGCTCCACGAACTCGGCGATCCGCATTTGCGCTATCCGACCGTGCACGTGGGCGGAACGAGCGGCAAGGGTTCGACGTGCACGATGATCGCCGCCATCGCGCAAGCCTCGGGCAGACGTACCGGTTTGCATACGAAGCCACATTTACACAGCATGACCGAACGTGCACGCGTCGACGGCATTCCCGTGTCGCGCGAGCGTTTTGCCGAACTGCTCGGCGCGATGATGCCGGCAATCGATCGCGTAACCGCCACGTTGGGCCGGCCAACCTACTACGAAACGCTGCTCGCGCTCGCATTCGTCCATTTTGCCGCCGAGCGCGTCGGCGTCGCAGTCATCGAAGTTGGACTTGGCGGGCGACTCGACGGGACGAACGTCGTACAAGCGGAGGTGAGTGCGATAACGTCGGTCGGGTACGATCATACCGACGTACTCGGCGATACATTGGAAGCGATCGCGCGTGAAAAGGGCGGCATTGCTCGCGCCGGCGTGCCGCTGGTCGTCGGTGCGGTGCCGGACGCTGCCGAACGTATCTTGCGTGAATGCGCGCGCACGGCCGGCGCACCGTTCGTGCGCGTTGCCGACGTCGTCTCGATCGAAGCCGCGTCACCGCGTCCGCCGTTCGTTCAAGCGGTCATCGCAACGACGCCGTCGGCGCGCTACGAGATCGCACTGCCGGTGCACGGCCTCTTTCAAATCGCCAACGCGGCGACCGCCATTGCGGCGATCGAACGACTCCCAGATGCGTTGCGCCCCGATGCGCGCAGCGTCGAACGTGGATTCGCGCGCGTTGCGATACCTGGCCGGATGGAAGTTTTCGCCGGCGCGCCGCCGTGCGTACTCGACATCGCGCACAACGAAGAGAAGGCATCGAGCCTCGTCGCTTCCCTGCGCACTGAGTTTCGCAACCGCCGGATGCATTACGTCGTCGCGGTCGGCGAGAGTAAGGATGCGCGACAGATTCTCGCAACGCTGTCGGGGTTGCCCGCAAGTTTCACCTTTACCGGCTTCGACGTCGTCGGCCGTCACGCGATCGAACCGTCGCGCCTGGTTGCGCTGGCAGCATCAATGGGCATCGCAGCGCGCGCGATCCGCGAGCCGCGCGATGCGTTGGATGACGTGCGGCGCGCGGCCGATCGCGACGATGTCGTGGTCGTTACCGGCTCGACGTTCGTCGTCGCCACGCTGCGCGAGGCGCTCCTGCGCGAGATGGATGATGCCGCCGAATCGAGCGCCTGAGCGCGGAATCCTCGCCGTGCGCGGAGCGCGCCTGCGGTGGGGAGAGCGCACCTATATCATGGCGATCGTCAACGTCACGCCCGACTCGTTTTCCGGCGACGGACGTCTGGATATAGCGGCTGCGGTCGCGCACGGACTCGCTCAGCACGCGGCCGGCGCCGATCTGCTCGACGTCGGCGGCGAATCGACGCGTCCCGGACACGCACCGGTCGCACCCGATGTCGAGATGGCGCGCGCGTTGCCGGTAATCCGCGCACTGCGCGAGCGTTTGCCCGACGTCCCCGTTTCGATCGACACATACAAACCCGAAGTTGCACGCGCGGCTGCGCAGGCCGGCGCCGACATCGTCAACTCGGTGTGGGGCGCATCCGACGAACTACTCGACGCTGCGGCGGAATTCGCGATGCCGGTGGTCGCGACGCACAATCAAACTGGACACGACTATCCCGACGGCATCGTCGACGGCGTGCGCGAATTCTTGCGCGATTGCGCGCAGCGCGCGCTCGCGCGCGGCATCGCTCGCGAGCGCGTGCTGCTCGATCCCGGCATCGGTTTCGGGAAGACCGCCGATCAAAATCTCACGCTTTTGCACCGGCTTACCGAATTTACGGAGATGGGATTTCCGACGCTGCTCGGGATTTCGCGCAAAAGCACGATCGGACGGCTCACCGGGCGCGCTGCCGGCGATCGCGTCTACGGCAGTGTGGCGGCCGCGGCGTTGGCCGTCCAAGCGGGCGTCGACGTCGTTCGCGTGCACGACGTTGCCGCCGCGCGCGACGGCGTTGCGGTTGCCGATGCGATCGTGCGCGACTGGAGGCCGCCGAACTGGACCGCATAAGGCTCTGTGCGATTCGCGCATCCGGACGTCACGGCGTCTCGACGCAGGAGCGCGCCGCCGAACAAATCTTCGACGTCGAGGTTACGCTCGAACTCGACTTATCCGTCGCCGCGACCACGGACGACATCGCTGCTACGATTGATTATGCGGGATTGTACGAGCGTATCGTGGCGGTGGTCGGTGGTACGTCGTTCGCGTTGCTCGAACGGTTGGCGGGCGCGATCCTCGAGGCGGTATTCGAAGACGACCGCGTAGCGCGCGCGGAAGTGACGCTGGCAAAACCCCACGTGCTCGGCGGCGCCACGCCTTCGGTAACATTGTCGCGCGTCAACCAACGCCACTGCAGCCCATGACGATCCACAACGCCTACATCGGCATCGGCGCAAACCTCGGCGATCCGTCTGCCAACGTCGAGCGGGCGCTTGTCGCGCTCGAAGAATTTGGAGCAATCGTGCGCCGCTCGACGCTCTATCGCACGCGGCCGTGGGGGAAAACCGATCAACCCGATTTCGTCAACGCGGCCGCGTTACTCGAAACGTCGCTCGCACCGAGAGAATTATTGTCGGCGCTCAAAACCGTCGAGCGGGGGCTCGGGCGCGAGCCCGGAGAGCGATGGGGACCGCGCATCGTCGATCTCGATCTGCTCGCGTACGATGCCCTCGAGATAGACGAGCCGAACTTGCGTATCCCGCATCCCCACCTGCGCGAGCGAGCGTTCGTTCTCGTTCCGCTTGCCGAAATCGACCCCGGCTTCGCGGACGCCCGCGACGCCCTGCCTGCCGAAGAGTTGCAAGGGGTCGAGCCGCTCAACCGGGGAACGGTAACCGGCATGGCCGCGCAGCGTACTCACGTCACCGCGCGCGTCCGCCGGCTCGCCGAGTTCTTGGCGGCCGGGGATGCCGTCCGCGTTCGCGTCGAGTCCCCCGACGGAGAGTTCGAGGTCGCGCGCACCGTGCGGGGCGCCGCGACGCAACATGTCGCAACTGCCACCGCGACCGATGCCCGTGCAATGCGAATCGAAACGATCAAGGCCGATTTGGTCGGCATCTTTCGTTTGAGCCGGCCGGCTCCGACCGAAGGGGAAGTGCTCGACGAAGATCGCGAGCTCGCGTATATCGAGGCGTTGGGCATTCGAACTCCGGTGCGCAGCCTGGGGACCGGTCGCGTTGTGGCGATTGCGTCTGTGGACGGCGCACCAGTCGAGTACGGACAACCACTTTTTTTGCTGGACAGAGGATAACCCAATCTTTCGAAAGGTCCTGATCGCCAATCGAGGCGAGATTGCACTGCGCATCAATCGCGCGTGCCAAGAACTCGGCGTGCGAACCGTCGCGGTATTCTCGGAGCCCGACCGTCAGTCGCTGCACGTGCGGCAGGCGGACGAATCCTTTTGCGTCGGCCCCGGACCGGTGCCGCGATCGTATCTCAACATTCCAAACATCATCTCGACCGCGCTCATCACGCGCTGCGACGCCGTTCATCCCGGCTACGGATTCCTCGCGGAGAACGCGCGCTTTGCGGAGATCTGCGCCGATCACGGCTTGACGTTCATCGGGCCGCGACCGAGCGTCATCGCCGCTATGGGCGACAAAGCTACCGCAAAGCGCGTCATGAACGAAGCCGGCGTCGCAACCATTCCCGGCACCGACATTCTAGCTTCGGTAGATGACGCCGCGCGCGCGGCAGCCGAGATGGGGTATCCCGTCTTGCTCAAGGCGACCGCCGGCGGCGGCGGCAAGGGAATGCGGAGCGTCGAGCGCCGCGAGGATCTCGAACGAGCTTTTGCCGGCGCGACCGCGGAGGCCGAAGCGAGTTTCAAAGACGGCCGCCTCTACATGGAAAAACTAATTGCCCATCCTCGTCACGTGGAGGTGCAGGTACTTGCCGACGAATTCGGCGGCACCGTGCATCTCGGCGAACGCGATTGTTCGGTGCAAAAACCGTCGCACCAGAAACTGATCGAAGAATCGCCGGCGCCGAATCTTTCGGCCCACGCGCGCGCGTCGTTGCACGCGATGGCGATACGCGCGTGCGAACACGTCGGATATACCAACGCCGGAACGCTGGAGTTCCTTGCGGCCGGCGACGACGTTTATTTTATGGAGATGAACACGCGAATTCAAGTCGAGCATCCGGTAACCGAAATGGCATACGGCATCGATCTCGTCAAAGAACAGATTCGAGTGGCGGCGGGCGAGGCGCTGGGATACGTTCAAGGCGATCTCGTGCCGCGCGGCCACGCAATCGAGTGCCGGATTAATGCCGAGGATCCGCGTAACAACTTTGCGCCACAAGCGGGCACGGTCACCAACGTGGTGTTTCCAGGCGGACCGGGCATCCGCGTCGACACGTATTTGTACCCGGGTGCTTCGGTGCCGCCGTACTACGACTCGCTGCTGGCCAAAACCATCGCTTACGGCGACACACGCGACGCGGCGATTGCGCGCATGGAACGCGCGTTACGCGAAACCGTCGTCGAAGGCGTCGGTACGACCATCGAGTTGTGTTTGGCGGTGCTTTCGTCGCGCGAGTTCCGCACCGGACATTACGACATCGGCCTGATTCCGGCGATGTTCGCGCCGACCGTTTAGTATGCGCCGTCGATTGGGGCGCGAGCAGGCCCTGCAGGCCCTGTATTCGACGGCGGTCGGCAGCCGCGATCCGGCCGACGCATTGGGCGAAATCGTGGGCGAGAGCGCCGACGCTGCCCACCGCGCGTTCGTTCGCGACCTGGTGATGGGTACGCTGGAGTATCGAGGCGAGGCCGACCGCATCGTCGGACCCCTGTTGGAAGGATGGGCGCTCGAACGTCTGCCCACGATCGATCGTTTGCTCTTAGAGATGGGAACCTACGAACTGCGTCGCGGCGAAACGCCCGCGGCGGTTGCGATAAACGAAGCCGTCGAGTTGGCCAAGCGGTTTTCCACGGAAGATTCGGGCCGTTTCGTCAACGGCGTGCTCAACGCCGTCGCCAAAAACGCGGAAGCAAGCGATGAGCCGGCGTAACGGCAATCGCCGGAAAATTTGGCGCGGCGTTCTCGTCGCACTTTTGTTGCTCATGCTGTTTGCCGCCGGAACCATCGCCGGATTGGTTTCAGCCTATGCGCGCAACTTGCCCGACATCAGCCGTATGGCCGACTATCAGCCTGCCAGTGCGACACGTTTGTACGCCCGCGACGGCTCGCCACTGGCGTCGGTGTACAAAGAGAATCGCGTCTGGGTTCCGATTGCGGGCATTCCGGCCGTCGTACGTGAGGCGTTCATCGCGAACGAAGATCACAACTTCTACCAGCATCACGGCGTAGATTTCGGCGGCATCGTTCGCGCCGGATTCGCCGACCTGACGCATCAAGAGTTTCAAGGAGCCTCGACGATCACACAACAACTCGCGCGGCGCCTCTTTCTCAACGACGAGGTATCGCTCTCGCGTAAAGTGCAGGAAGCGCTGCTCGCGATGGAGATCGAGCGCTTTTATACCAAAGACGAGATCCTCGAACGCTACCTCAATATCATCTACCTCGGCGCCGGAGCCTACGGCGTCGACGCCGCCGCTCACACCTATTTCGGAACGTCGATCGATCGCGTGTCGCTAGCGCAAGCCGCAATGCTTGCGGGCGTCGTCGCCGCGCCTTCGGATTACTCACCGTTTACCAACTTCGATTTGGCGCGCGACCGCGAGAGGCACGTGCTCGATCGCATGGTCGAGAGCGGTTACGTTACACAAACTCAAGCCGATGAAGCCTATAACGAGCCGCTCGGCATCATCCGCGAGCGCGCCGGCGGTTTGCAAGGTTACGCGTATCCATACTTCACGACCTACGCGATCGCCCAACTCGAGAAAGTCTTCGGTAAGAATGCCGTCGATCAAGGCGGCATGCAAGTCTACACGACGCTCGATCCACGCATGCAGCGCATTGCACAAGAGGCGGTCACCTGGGGCGTGCATCAAGCAGAAAATGAAGGCATCAATGCACATCAGGCCGCGCTCGTGGCGCTGCGTCCCTCCACCGGAGAAATTCTCGCAATGGTCGGCGGAAAGGGTTTTTCGCTTGCCAACCAATTCAATCGCGCGTGGCAGGCTCGGCGGCAGCCGGGATCGTCGTTCAAAGCGTACGTGTATACGGCGGCGATCGATTCGGGCATGCCGGCATCGGCGACGGTCGACGACACGCCGGTGAGTTATCCGATGGGCGACGGCACGCGCTGGTCGCCGTACGACGACGATTTCCGCTACTTGGGAGCGGTCACGTTACGCGAAGCGTTGACGTTGTCGCGCAACGTCGTGGCCGTCAAACTAGCCGAACGCATCGGCGTCGACCGCGTCATCGAGTACGCGCATCGTATGGGCATCACGGCGCCGCTTGAAGCGAACCTGTCGCTGGCGCTGGGTTCGTCGGTAGTGTCGGTGTTGGATCAAGCCAGTGGATACTCGACGCTCGCCAACCAAGGTCTGCACGTCGATCCGACCCCATTCCGTTTGGTGAAGGACTCGCTCGGCAATGTCGTGCTCGACGATCAATACCCGCAAGCCAACGACGTTATCGGCGCGGGCACCGCCTATATCGTCACCTCGATCCTCGAGGACGTGATCAGCAAGGGCACGGGCTATCCCAATGCCGTCATCGGACGTCCGGCCGCCGGAAAGACGGGAACGACCTCCAACTTTCGCGACGCCTGGTTCGTCGGATTTACGCCCGATCTCGTTACCGCAGTATGGTTGGGTAACGACGACTACTCGCGCATGAACGAATCCTACGGGGGTAACGTTCCGGCGCGCATCTGGGCACGTTTCATGAAAGCCGCACTCGCCGGTACGCCGCCGCACGACTTCACGGTACCGGTCGACGAAGTCACCAAACTGTCGGTGTGCGGCGGAGGCTCGGAGTACTACTTGAAAGGATCGGAACCGTATTCGGCCTGCGGCGGCGCGTACGCCGAAAACGCCCAACCCTACGCGACCTTGGCGCCGACCGTGTCGCTGCCGCCGCAACCCACGCTTCCGCCGCAGCCGACGCTTCCGCCTACGTTGTCGCCGCCGCCGGAACCAACGCTGGCGCCCAGCAGCGATCCGGGCACGCCGAGACCACATCGACTGCGATGAACGCCGCGCCGCCCCCGGCACCTTCCGAAGCGCCGGTCGTTACGGTAAGCGAATTCTCGAAGCGCCTTCGAGACGTTTTTCGTCGCGTGCGCGCTTTCGAGTATCTCGGCATCAGCGGTGAGATTTCCGAATGGACGCCGCGTCCGACCGGCGTCTTCTTCACATTGAAGGACGCCGGCGCAGTGTTGCAATGTTTTGCGCACCACAGTCGCGCGTCAACGTTTCCGATGGTCGCGCCGGGCGCGGCCATCGTCGCGTACGGTACCGTACGCGTCGCCGAGTGGCGCAGCCGCTACGAACTCGTCGTCGACGTCGTTGCGCTGACCGGAACCGGCGAACTCTATCGCCAGTTCGAAGAACTCAAAGAACGGTTTCGCCGCTTGGGCTACTTCGACGCCGCACGTAAGCGGCCGATTCCGGCGTTTCCGCTCTCCGTGGTGCTGATCTCGGCACGCGGGAAGGGTGCCGAAGATTTTATTACGACGATGCGCGATCGCGCGCGGAACGTGCGGGTCGAACTGCTCGAAACGCGCGTTCAAGGAATCGGGGCCGACGTCGAGATCGCCCAATCTTTCGATCGCGCAGCGCGGTCGGGTGCCGACGTCATCGTTTTGGCGCGCGGCGGCGGCGCCTACGAGGACCTCTTCGCATTCAACCGCGAGCCGGTCGTTCGCGCAATCGTACGCTCGCCGATTCCGGTCATTACGGGAATCGGCCATACCGGCGATCATCATCTGGCCGACGACGTTGCAGATCTCACGTGCGAGACTCCATCGAACGCAGCCCAATACATTGCGACGCTGTGGTTGCGTGGGGAAGAACGCTTGGCGCGACTGGTGCTGCGGCTCGATCGTGAAATTCTCGTCGTGCTCGCCGGTGCCGCCGAACGCGCCGATGAGGGCGATGAACGTTTGAACCTTGCGCTGGAGCGCGCGACGCATCGCTGGAGCGATCGCCTCATGAAGTTGGAGCGCCGCCTGTCGGCGCAAAATCCGGCACTGCGCGTGGCGCGGCGGGCCGAACGCCTCTCGGCAGCGAGGACTGCGTTGCAAACCTGGCCCGTGCGCGCTCTGCCCGCGTGGCGAAACGCAGTAAACGAGCGACGCGAACGTCTCGCAACGCTGCGCCGGCATTACTTCGAGCAACGCGGCAATACGCTCGAACTCGCGCGCAGCCGGTTGTTTTCGGCCGATCCGATGAAGCCGCTGGAACGTGGATATGCCATCGTTACGCTGGCTGGACACGCGCTACGCGATGCGCGCGATGCCGCGCCGGGCGACGCCATCGCCGCGCGTCTGCATCACGGGAGCCTCCATGCGCGCGTCGAACGGGTGCTCCCGTACGATGAGTGACGGTGCTCCGCAATCGTTTGAAGAGAAACTCGAACGGATCGACGCGATCGTCAAAGAACTCGAAGCCGGACGCACCGATCTCGATCGCGCCATCGCGCTCTTCAAGGAGGGAAAAACCCTCACCCGCGAGTGCGAAGCATTGCTGAGAAACGCGCAGGAACAAGTCGATCGCGCCAGCCGCGACGAGCCATAAGCAATGACGGCGCGTGCGGTGCGGCTCGACGCCGCCGTCGCGGAGCGTGCCGGGGTGACGCGCTCGCGCGCGCGCAGTCTCATTATGGAAGGTCGCGTTCGCGTGAACGGCGTCGTTGCGACCAAAGCGGGGCAAAACGCGGTGCCGTCGGCGGTGATTGAGGTGGAACGGCCGCGCCGCTTCGTCAGTCGGGGCGGCGAAAAACTCGACTACGCGCTCGACACGTTTGGGATTGACGCGCGCGGCACGTCGGCGCTCGACGTCGGTGCGTCGACGGGCGGCTTTACGGATGCGCTGCTGCAGCGCGGTGCCGCGGCCGTTACCGCTCTTGACGTCGGCTACGGACAACTCGACTGGCGCCTGCGAAACGATCCGCGCGTACGCGTGATGGAACGCGTAAACTTTCGCCTGCTGGGCGACGATGCGTTTCCGGACGGCTTCGATGGCATCGTCATCGATGCGTCGTTCATCTCGCTGCGAACGCTGCTGGCTCGCGCGCGCGCGTATTTGCGACCGGGCGGCGCAATCGTTGCACTCATCAAGCCGCAGTTCGAAGCCGGCCGCGACCGGCTGGGCAGCGGCGGCGTCGTGCGCGACGCGCACGTTCATCGCGACGTGCTGCATGAAGTCTGCGTTGCGGCGCAAGCTTTAGGATTGATTCCGGTGGCGTTGATCGCATCGCCTTTACGCGGGCCGGCTGGAAACCGCGAATTCTTTGTGGAATTGCGCACCGAAGGAACGGCGATCGGCTCGGAGCGCATCGACGCCGTAGCCGGCGACTCCAAGGCGCCGTGACCGCGCAGTTGTCGATCGCGACCAAACGCGTCGCCCTGTATGTGGACGCGGCCCGCGATCGCGCGCGTACGATTGCAAGCCGCGTTGCCGAGGCGTTTCGCGTGCGCGGTTTCGCGGTGACCGAGGGAAAGGAAATCGACGGCGTTCCACTCTTGATTACGATCGGCGGCGACGGCACGCTGCTGCGTGCAGCGCGGTTGGCGGTCTCGGGCGACGTTCCATTGCTCGGCATCAACACCGGGCGGCTAGGATTTCTCACCGAACTCGACGCCGGCGATCCCGCACTCGATCAGTTGGCACAGGCAGTCGAACGCGGGTTATACCTCGAGGAGCGTACGGCGCTCGAAGCCGAGTACGAGGGACGGCGTTACTTTGCGCTCAACGACGTCGTCGTCCGCAAAGGTGAAGTCTCGCGTATCGTGCCGTTCGGTTTGCGTTTCGACGACGAAGCCGTCGTGAACATTCCGGCCGACGGGATTTGCGTTGCGACGCCGACCGGCTCGACCGCGTATTTCCTTTCGGCCGGCGGAGCAATCATCTCGCCGAAGGTCGACGCGTTCGGCGTGGCGCCACTGTTGCCGCATACGCTCTTTTCGCGCCCGCTCATCGTGCCGGTATCGTCGCGCATCGAAATCACGTGCGACTCGGAAATCGCGCAAGCGCACCTCGAATGCGACGGCGACGTCCTCGCCGATCTCGCGCCTGGCTCGACCGTGTTCGTCCGGCGCCACCCTAAGCGCGTGCGTTTCGCGCGTCTCTCTCCGTTGCACTTCTTCGAACGGCTCGAAGAAAAGATGCTGTGGGGCGTTTCGATTAAAGATCCGAGACGCTAGGCCATTCGAACGCGCGTGTTGCGACGGCTCGAGATCGAAAACTTCGGATTGATCGCGAGCGCGCGCGTGGAGTTCGCCGACGGCGCGACGATCTTCACCGGCGAAACGGGTTCCGGCAAGACGATGCTCGTCGGTGCGCTGGGTTTTGCGCTCGGTGCGCGCATGGGTTCCGACACGGTGCGCCGCGGCGCGTCCAAAGCCACGGTAACGCTCGCATTCGATCCCGGCGACGACGTGCGCGCGCGGCTCGCCGCCGACGGCTACGAGCTCGACGCAGGCGAAGAAGCGACGGTGACGCGCGAGACGAGCGATTCGGGTCGATCGCTCGTTCGATTGTGCGGCCGTCCTTCGACGGCCGCGTACGTCCGCGAACTTGCGGCGTCGGTGGCGGAGATCGCGGGTCAGCACGAAGCGCAGCGTTTGCTGGCTCCGGCATACCATCAAGAGTTGCTCGACCGCTTCGGCGGCGCGGCCGCGGAGCGCGCTCGGGTTGCCGTCGAGACCGCATATCGTCGTTTGGCCGAAATCGGCGAAGCGCTCGAGCGGATGCGTGGCGACGAGCGGCGGGCACGCGAGCGTTACGATGACGCGGTCTTCGCAGCGCGGGAAATCGAAACCGCGCGCCCGCGCGCCGGCGAGGAAACCGAACTCCAAGACCGCCGCCGTTATCTCGAGAATCTGCAACGCGTCGCCGACGCGTTGGAACGGGCGCGGAGCGTTCTGACCGACGATGGCGGCGCGATCGGAGCGCTCGGCGACGCGGCGGCGGCGCTGCGAACGATTGCCGATGTGAGCGCCGCTTTTCAGGCGATGGGCGAACAGGCTTCGGCGCTGCAGAGTCAGGCAAACGACGTAGCGGCCGCGGTGGCGGGAGCAGCCGAAACGGGTGAACTCGATCCCGGCGAACTCGACGTCATCAACACGCGCCTCGAAATCCTCGACAACCTCAAACGCAAATATGGGGACAGCCTCGAGCGCGTGCTCGCGCACGCCGAAACGGCGCATGCAATCGCGAACGACTTCGAGACCCGCGATGCGCAGATCGCCGAGCTCGTGACGCTGCAAGCCGACGGTCGCGTCGCCCTGCAAGCAGCGGCCGCACGGTTGACGGCAGTTCGAAAACGTTCGGCTGCCGCACTTATCGAGCGCGTAACGGCCGAACTCGGAGAGTTAGCGCTGGGCTCGGGACGTTTCGACGTCGCCTTCGAGGTGCTCGAGCGGTGCGGCCCTGAAGGCGCCGAGCGCATCGAGTTTCTTTTCTCCGCCAACGCCGGCGAACCGATGCGTCCACTCGCTCGGATTGCGTCCGGCGGAGAGTTGTCGCGCATGTTGCTTGCGCTCGTCGTAGCGCTCGCAGATGCCCGCGATTCGTCGGCCGCGCTGGTGTTCGACGAAATCGATGCGGGCGTCGGGGGTGCGACCGGCGCCGCGGTCGGCGCGCGAATCGGCCGGCTGGGGCGCAACGGTCAGGTCGTTTGCATTACCCACCTCGCGCAGTTGGCGAGCTGGGCCGATCGCCACTACGTCCTCGACAAGAGCGAGCGCGCGGGCATGACGGCGATTTCCGTCCGCGAGGTTTCCGGCGACGCGGCGCGCGTAAGCGAACTTGCGCGCATGCTCTCAGGCGAAACCCACGACGCCGCCCTCAAACACGCTCGCACGTTGCTCCGCAAACGTGCGGTGCGGAACGAAACCTGAACGAAGAGGAGGCGTATGGAGAGCAACATGGCGCCGGATACGGTCAAGAACGCCCGAGTAGCCGGTTTCATCTACTTGTTGCTCGTACTGGTAGGCCCGGTCCGTTTGGAATATATTCCGAACGTTTTGTTCGTCACCGGGAATGCGGCGGCGACGGCCGCCAATCTGACGAGTCACGATCTGCTCTTCAGGCTAGGAATCTTGAGCGATGTGCTGGCCGGCGTGCTATCGTTGATCTTAGCCCTGGCGCTTTACCGGCTCTTTGAAAGCGTCGATCGCAACCTTGCTCTGCTGATTCCGATCTTCGGCGCGTTGATGGTGACGCCGATTTACTTCGTCAATACGATCAACGATGCGGCGGCGCTGCTGTTGGCGCACGGATCCGGAACGCTGGCGGCGATCGAGCAGCCAATGCGCGAGGCGCTTACCTCACTGTTTCTGCAGCTGCATCACGCCGGCGTTACGGTCAACGAAGTCTTTTGGGGGCTGTGGCTATTCCCGTTCGGCCTTCTCGTGATTCGATCCGGATTTCTTCCGAAGTTCCTAGGCTATTGGCTGATCCTCAACGGAATCGCGTACCTGGTGGATAGTTTCTGCGGCGTCGTGCTGCCGCACTACGAAGACGTCGTGTCCCGCGCCGCACTTCCGTTCCAACTCGGCGAGGTTGCGATCATGTTATGGCTGCTGATCGTCGGCGCGCGACCCGCCCGTCGGCCTGGATCAACGGAGGTAGGCTGAGAAAGCTCTACGTAATTTGGTGAATCTTTAGTACGTTGGTCCCGCCCGCGCCGACCGGAATGCCGGTCGTGAACGCGATGAGGTCGCCGGCGGAGACGAGGCCTGCGCGCACCATTTCGCGCTGCGTCATGTAGAGCAATACGTCAATCGAATTGTACGGATCGATAACCAGCGACTCCGTTCCCCACACCAGCGCGAGACGGCGCGCTACCGCCGGATCGGGCGTGAGCGCGATAATGCGTGCTTTCGGCCGGAATGCGGCGATATGGTGGGCCGTGTTGCCGGTCGTCGTTCCGGTGACGATGAATGGAATGGCCAACTCGGTGCTCGCGCGTGTCGCCGCCTCGGCGATCGATGCGGCGATCGCCGGTTCGGCATCTTCGAGGCGACGATCGCGCAGCGTGGCGTGCGGGTACGCGCGTTCGGCCTCGCGTGCGATTTCGGCCATCATCCGCACCGCTTCGGTGGGATACTTGCCGATTGCAGTTTCGCCGGAAAGCATGACGGCGTCGGTGCCGTCGAAGATGGCGTTGGCGACGTCGGTTGCCTCGGCGCGCGTCGGACGCGACGAAGCGATCATGGATTCGAGCATCTGCGTGGCCGTCACTACCGGTTTGCTCGCGCGGTTACACTCCGCGATAATGCGTTTCTGCACGATCGGAACGGTTTCGATTGGAATCTCGATGCCGAGGTCGCCGCGCGCGACCATGATGCCGTCGGCGGCCTTGATGATGTCGGATAAGTCTTCCAGGGCTTCGTGCTTTTCGATCTTCGCGATGACCGGTACGTGCTTGCCGCTCTTGGCGATGAACGACTTGGCTCGAATCACGTCGTCGGCACTGCGCACGAAGGACAACGCCACATAGTCGACGCCGTTGGCGAGTCCGAACTCCAAGAACTCGAGATCGCGTTCGGTCACCGCGGCAACGTTGAGCGTCCCATCCGGATAGTTGATGCCCTGCACGGAGCGCAAGTCGCCGCCGAACTCGACGACCGTTTCGATCTCCGTCTCCGTTTTGCCGACGATGCGTAGCGTAATCTGTCCGTCCTGAAGGTAGAGACGCTTCCCGATTGCGACGTCGGACGGCAAGTCGCGGTAGTTGGTCGAAACGCGCTCGCGCGTGCCCTGCACGCCGTCGATTGTTACGACGAACCGAGCACCGCGTTCGAGATGAACGCTCGTCACGCCGTCGGCGAGCGGTCCCGTGCGCACCTTCGGTCCGGGGAGATCCTGCAGCAGAGCGCAGTGAATGCCGAGTTCGTTCGCAATCGCACGCGCGTCAGCGATGACATCACCGTGTTCGGCGGGCGTTCCGTGCGAAAAGTTCAGCCGAATCACGTTTGCACCGCAGACGAAGAGCGAGCGCATAATGGCGGGGTCGCGCGACGCGGGTCCGATCGTCGCAACGATCTTCGTGCGCTTTTGAATGATCGGTTCCATGGAGGCTCGCATCGCTTGCGCGAAAGCGACGGCAGGCTCCTGCGATTAGTTGCGGCAAGGGAATAAGCGTGAGTTTCGAGCGCAACCCGCGGGACCGGTATTACCGCGAGCGCCTGGCCGCGAGTACGCTCGCCTCGATTTTGGTGCACGCGCTGCTTGCGTTGCTGCTCGTCAGCGTGATCGCAAGTTCATCGCAAGAAGGTGCGACCGAAAACGTCGAGGGCGGCTCGATCGTCACGCTCGAGCGGATCTCGCCCGCCGTGGTTGCCAATCAGCCGGCAGCCGCGCGCGCGGTGCTGCCGGTCGCGCACGTACCGCGACTTGCGCCCATACAGCACGCCGCACTCCAGCAACCGCAGGCGCAGCATCTGCCGCAGAACCGGCACGAACTCGCGCGCGAGGCGCCGACGGCGCCGCCCAATCCGCGTCCGTTACCGCAGCAAAGCGCTCGACCTAATCCGCAGCCGACGCAGAACGTGTACGAAGTGCAGCCGCGCACCGAGTTGCCGGCCGCACCCGTGAGCGTGCCAACGGTGGCGCCCGTCGCCGTCGCGCTGAAGGTCAGCGCCAGTGCTGCAGCGTCGCCGGTTCCGAGCGTCGCACCGACGGCGGCGCGCTCGCCAAAACCGCCGGCGCCGACTGCCGCGCCGCAGCGTCTTACGACGCCTGCGCCGCGCGCTTCGGTCGCTCCGAGCGCTGCGCCGGTGGCGGTGCGCGCAAGCGCCGCGCCCAGCACCTCCCCCGCGCCCGCCGCTCGTGCGTCACAGTCACCCGCGCCGCGCTCGGGCGTGCCGAGCCCAAGCGCCACCGCTGTAACGGCGGTCGCTAAAACCAAAGGTGTTGCCCCGAGTCCAGGTCCGTCGGGCATCGGGTCGCCAGGTCCACGCGCCGGAACCAGTGCCAAAACTCAAGCTGCGCCGCAACGCCCAATAGAACTTCGTCCGACGCCGTCGCCGGCACCGCGTGAAACCAAAGCGCCGCCGGCTGCGCCGAATATCAATGCCAAGTTACGCGCGATGCTGCCGAACAATCCGGTGAATCCGTCAAGTAAGCAGTATGCGCCGTCGATCTCACTGCACGGTTCGCTGCAGCCCACGCCGCCGCCGGACGTGCTCGCAAAGACGAAGTACATCTATCGTTCAAGCGGCGGCACCGATGCGTTGGTCGAGATGTGGGTTACCGCCATCCGCAAGGCCGGCCTCACGACGATTTGCACGGGCTGGCTCGTTCGCTATCCGTTCAACGCTAAGGCACCGCACGCCGGCGACTACGCTCCGGCGAACGGAACGCAGATCTCCGTCGGCGGCGGTCGCGGAACGCCGGCGATACTGCCGCCAGTCGTCGACGGCATCGTGACGCAGCCGTGCGAAGGGCGGCTGCTCGTGCCGTACGCTCCGTCGCCTGCAACGTCGCCGTGACCCAGCCGCTTTCCCTCTTGAGTTCCGACGTATGTCTCAGTACAATTAAGGCGCCGTTTCGGCAAGATTCGTCAGATCAAGGAGGGCGGTTGGAACCGCAAGATCCACCGGGCTACGGAGCCCGCGAGAGACGCGCCGGATAGGGCTGCAAGGATCGCGCCCACGCAAGCCGGACGACGACCGGAGGCGCGCAGTTCGCAAAATCGGAAAAAACAAGCAGTGACGGGCCGCGCCCACATGGGGTTGCGGCCCGTCGCTCTTTTCGCTATCATGAGTGCGGTCGTTCAGGAGCGTGGGCAGGTCCCGCGCTTCGTTGTCTTTAGGAGTCTGCTGAGAAGTCCATGTACCGATCGCTTGGGTCAAAGACTGCGAATGCTCAGAGAGGCGAGGGAGTATACCCGCAGTGGTCTGTGACCGAGCCGGCGACGATGCAGGCGCAGCCTTTGCGGCCAAACCCTTCGGGCAACGGCGTTGCGATCGGTATAGCGACTTTTCACCAGACTTCCAGAGGATCGTCGTGAGCGAGTTGCAGCAGATATTCGAGCGGGAGGTTGACGCGATCGCGTGCGACGCAGCCTACCCCGGTCTCGAAATCGTCGCGCGGCGCACCCGCAATATCGGCCGCACGACCGCTTTCGGCCTCACCGTGGATCGGCCGGGTGGTGCCGACCTGCAGTTGTGCGAGCGCATCGCCGCTCGAATCAACGCGACGCTCGACGGTTCGGGACTGCCATACACGCTGGAAGTGGAATCCGCGGGACTGGAACGTCCGCTCGTACGCCCCGGCGACTACACGCGCTTTGCCGGCGAACGAGCTCGCATCGTAACGTCGTTAACGGTTCGAGGAAGCAAAACGCACCGCGGCACGTTACGCGGCGTGCGCGCGGGGAACGTTATCCTGGAGACCGCCGGCGGCGCGTTGCCGCTGCCGATCGAAACGATTAAGTCGGCGCATCTCGAATACGACGCGCGCGCGGATTTGCAACGTAACAAACAACAACGGAAGAAATTTGTGGAAGAGGATCCATGCCGGTAACAGACGCGGTATCTGACGAACGACTCATCGACGTATTGCAATCGATTGCGAAAGAACGGAACATTCCGTTCGAAATGCTGTTGGAAGCGCTCGAGGCGGCGCTTTTGACCGCGTACAAGCGCCATTTCGGCAGCGAGTCGAACGCAATCGTGATCGTCGACCGGCAATCGGGTGCGTATAAGGTCTACCATCGTCGCAGCGTCGTGGAAGACGTTACCGATCCCAAACTCGAAATCTCGGTTGCACAGGCCGGTGCGCCGTATCAAGTCGGCGACTTTTACGACGAAGAGGTAACGCCTAAGGACTTCGGCCGCATCGCCGCGCAAACGGCGAAGCAAGTCATCGTGCAGCGCATTCGCGAGGCCGAGCGAGACACCGTCTACAACAAGTACGTACGGAAACTCAACGATCTCGTCACCGGCTCGGTGCAGCGCTACGAGCAGCGGAACATGTACGTCACGCTCGAGGGACGCGACGAGGCGGTGATGTATCTCGATGAGCAAGTTCCCGGCGAGTCGTATCGGATCAACGATTTCATTCGTGCCTACGTGCTTGACGTCAAGAAGTCGCCGAAGGGCCCGCAAGTGGTGCTTTCGCGCACCGCCGAAGGTCTCGTGCAGCGCTTGCTGGAGTTGGAAGTTCCGGAAATCGCCGACGGCACCGTCGAGATTATGGCGATTGCACGCGATGCCGGAAGCCGCTCCAAAGTTGCGGTTCGCAGCAACCGCTCGGAAGTCGATGCGATCGGCGCGTGTCTCGGTCCAAAATCGAGCCGCATCGCCAACGTCACCGACAATCTGCGCGGCGAAAAAGTGGACGTCATTCGCTACGACGCCGATCCGGCGACGTTCATCATGAATGCATTGGCGCCGGCGAAAGTCGTCGGCGTCGAACTGTTCGAAGACGACGGCGTCGCACTGGTCATCGTTCCCGACTACCAGTTGTCGCTGGCCATCGGTCGCGACGGCCAAAACGTACGACTCGCGGCACGCTTGACCGGCTGGCGGCTCGACATCACGAGCGAAAGCGAGTCGGCCGAGGCACGCGAACGCTATCTCGCGGAGCGCGCCGAGCGCACTACCGAAGAAGCGGCCCCGGCCGAGGCGGTTGAAGCATCCGCGGACGGCGTGGACATCGACCCCGACCTCATTCGCAAACTCGAAGAGTTCCGGCGGGAGCGGCTCGGAAGCGAGTAGCCAATGCATCCCGTCCGCCAATGCGTCGGGTGCCGAAAACGCTTCCCGCAGGCGGAATTGGCGCGTTTCGTCCGCGACGGCTCGGGCTGGCGTGCCGATCGGCCGGACGAGCGCGGAAAGCAACCGGGTCGAGGAGCGTATCTTTGCTCCGCGGCCTGCGCCGCAGCGGCTGCAAAAAACCGGCGTTACCCGGGGCTTGCAGCGTTTGCGGCCGAATGTGGTTTAATAAGTAGTTCGACGCATGGACTGTACAGTGAATAACGGCAATCGTCGGCGACCACGGCCCCCAGTGCGATGAGGGGTCGCATTTGAGCGCGTAGTGGGGTCGGTCCCGTAGCGGGGCGATCCCACCTAAGGTGAGGAGTTTGGCTACGGGAAAAGTACGGATCTTCGAACTCGCCAAAGAGTTAGGGCTGTCGTCTAAGGAGCTGGTAACGCTCTTTAACGAGCGCCTGGGCGGGATCTTCGAAGCAAAAAATCAACTGAGCGTCGTTCCGGATCAAATCGCGGATTTGGTCCGTAGCGTCCTATTGAAATCCGCGCCGGCGAAGGCCGAACCGGCACCGGCACCTAAGCCGGCGACGCCGCCTCCGCCCAAGAAGGCCGCCGCTCGGCCACCGGCGGCAGAAGTGCCGATTCCGCGCCTGCGTCCGGTGACCGGAGCGCAGCCGCGAACTGCGCGTCACGGTGCCGCGGCCGCGCCGGCAGTCTACGCCGTTCCGGAAGCGTCGGCACCGGCACCGGCACCGGCACCGCCCGCGCCTGCTGCACCGCCGGCGCCGCAGCGCCGCGCGGTCGCGCCAAAGCCCGCGCCCGAAGCGATCCCGCAACTGCGGCCCGTGCCGTCAGGTCAGTCGTCGGTCGTGCGCCGTCAAGCGCCACCGCCTACGACCAGCGTTTCCGCTTCACCCGGACCTCGGGTGGGACTCCCCGGACGTCCCGGAGTCGCGCCGCGGCCCGGTCAAGCTTTGCCGGGCCAGATGGCTAAGCCGCCGGGCGGCGCCCGTCCGGCCACCGCGCAAGCCACGGTTGGCGCACCGCCTCGCCGTCATTCCGGAAACGGTCCCTTCCGGCCGCTGACCCCGCCTCAACGTCCCGGCATGGGCTCGGGACCGCTGGTTGCGCCCGGGGAAATGCCGACGCCGTCGGCGGGCGGACGTCCCGGCGACCGCATTCGCACGCACGAAGACAAAGCCGCGGCCAAGAAAGATCGCGAAAAAGAGTTGTTGCTCGAAAAGGAGCGGCAGCGTAAGAAAAAAGGCGATCACGTTGCGCCGGTGGCGTCGCGCACGCTGGAAACGATCGAAATTCCCGATCTTCTGACGGTGCAAGAATTGGCGACCTCGATGATCGTTCCGGTGAAAGACGTTATCACCGAACTGATCAAGATGGGCACGATGGCGACCATCAATCAAAACATTCCGAGCGACGTCGCCATTGCCGCTGCGAAGAAGTTCGGTTTCAACGCCGTCGTCAAAGAAGCCGGCGAAGAAGTTAGCGTCGAGCAAGAGGAAGACAAACCCGAAATGATGACGCCGCGTCCGCCGGTCGTCACCGTCTTGGGTCACGTCGATCACGGCAAGACTTCGTTGCTCGATAAGATTCGCCAAGCCAACGTAGCTGCGGGAGAAGCCGGCGGCATCACGCAGAAAATTGGCGCGTACACGGTCGAGCGGAACGATCGCAAGATCACGTTTATCGACACGCCCGGTCACGAGGCGTTTACTGCCATGCGCGCGCGCGGCGCAAAAGTCACCGACGTCGCCATTCTCGTCGTCGCCGCCGACGACGGCGTAATGCCCCAGACGCGAGAAGCGATCGCCCACGTAAAAGCGGCCGCCGTGCCGATCGTCGTGGCGATCAACAAGATGGACAAACCCGACGCTCAGCCGGATCGCGTGAAGCAGCAACTGATGGAACAAGGCCTGCAACCCGTCGATTGGGGCGGAACGATTGAGATGGTGCCGGTTTCGGCTAAAACCGGCGACGGGATCGCGGGTCTGCTGGATACCGTTTTGCTCGAAGCCGACATTCGCGATCTCAAAGCCAACCGCAATCGCCGCGCGACCGGCGTCGTAATCGAGTCGGCGCTACATCGCGGGCGCGGCGCAGTTGCAACCGTCCTCGTGCAAAACGGCACGTTACGCGTCGGTGACATCATCGTCGTCGGCGGAACGTTCGGGAAAGTGCGCGCGCTCATTGACGATCAGGGTAAACAAGTTAAAAAGGCGGGACCGTCAATTCCCGTCGAGATCATGGGACTGGCCGACGTGCCCGCAGCCGGTGATTCGCTGACCGTGGTCAGCGACGAACGGGTCGCCCGCGAAGCCGCCGAAAAGCGCGCGACGCGGCGCCGCGACGTTCGCATCTCCGCAACCGGTTCGCAGCGCGTTTCGCTCGAGACGTTTATGTCCATGCCGGCAGAGGGGAAAAAGGCGCTCAACCTCATTATCAAGGCCGACGGTCAGGGCTCGCTCGAAGCGTTGCGCGCGCGCATGGAATCGCTCTCCGACGACAACGTGGACATTCGCGTGATCCACGGGGGCGTCGGTGCGATTTCACCCAACGACGTGAATCTCGCCAGCGCGTCCAATGCAGTGCTCATCGGCTTCAACATTCGTCCCGACGAGACGGCTCGGCGACTAGCCGAAAACGAAGGCGTCGATTTGCGCTTCTATCAAGTCATCTACGAGATCGAAGAAGACCTCAAGAAGGCGATGCGCGGCATGCTCGCGCCGGTCATGCGCGAGGTGACGCTCGGGCGCGCCGAAGTTCGGCAAGTGTTCAAGGTCAGCAAGGTCGGAACGATCGTGGGCTGCTACGTCACCAGCGGCAAGATCGCGCGCAACGCTAAAGCGCGTGTCATTCGCGACTCGGCCGTCGTTTTCGACGGTGAGATCGAGTCGCTGCGCCGCTTCAAAGACGATGTTCGCGAAGTCGCCGAGGGCTTTGAGTGCGGCATCCAGATTGCCAAATTCCAAGACCTCAAGGGAGGCGACGTCATCGAGGCCTACGCGGTGGAACAAGTGGCGGCAGAGTTGGTGCATGCATGAAGGCACAACGCATGGCCAAGATCGACCACGAGATCCAGCGCATTCTCGGAACGTTGATATCGCAGGAACTGCAGGACCCGCGCTTGGCGTTCGTCACTGTCACGCGTACCGAAGTGAGCGACGACCTGCGGCACTGTAAAGTGTTCGTTTCGGTCATTGGCGACCGGCAGGCGGCACGCCAATCGCTCGACGCACTGCAGCACGCAGGCCGCTTTCTGCGCGGCGAACTCGGACGGAAAATCGACCTGCGGCACACGCCGGAATTGATTTTCGTCGAGGACCGGTCGGCCGAACGCGCGATCGCGCTAGCCAAAACGCTGCGCGAGGCGCGCAAGGAAGACGAAGCCTCATGACGGCTACCCACAATCTGTCCGCAATCGCCACCACCGACGACGTCGTTGCGGAACTGCGTGCGCGCTCGGCGTTCGTCACGGTCAGTCACGTCAAGCCGGACGGCGATACGATAGGCGCGGGTCTTGCGTTGGGCATCGCACTCAAACGCTTCGGTAAGCGCGTACATTACTTCTGTCAGGATGCCGTGCCGCGTAATTTGCGGTTCCTCCCGGATTCCGGGCTGGTTTCCAGCCGGCTTCCGGCCGACCTACCCGCCGACGCGCTGTTCGTATTTTGCGATATGAGCGATCCCGCGCGCGCGGGCGACGCGGTGGCGCACGTGGCGCGCGAAAACGTGCTCGATATCGATCACCATTTAGGAAACTCGCGTTTCGGCAAACTCAACTACGTCGTGGAAACTGAGTGTTCGACCGGCGCGGTCGTCATGCACTTACTGCGAGGCCTGGGCGCGCCGATCGACGCCGACGTCGCCACCTGCGTGCTCGCCACGATCATGACCGATACGGGCGGGTTCATGCATTCGAACACCTCGCCGGAGGCGCTCGAGTTGGCTGCCGAATTAATGCGCTGCGGTGCGAGCAAGGAACGAATCACCGAAGAGATCTTTCTGCGCAAACGCGTCGCGGCAACCAAACTGCTCGGCGAGATCATCGAGCGGATGCACTTCGATCACGACGGACGCTACTGTTATTCATACGTTGACGATGCGATGCTCGCGCGTACCGGCGCCGACGGCGAGGACATCGAAGATACGGTGAACGTGTTGCGCGGCCAAGACGGCGTTGAAGTTGCGGCGCTCTTCAAAGCCATAGACGGGGAAATTCGTGTGAGTTTGCGCTCCAACGGTCGCGTCAACGTGCAGGCCGCGGCGAGACGACTAGGCGGCGGCGGACATTTCCGCGCCGCCGGCCTCACGTGCAACGGCACGCTGCAGGAGGCTTTTCAGGCCGTCGACGCGGCGCTGCTTGCCGAAGGTTTGTGACCTTCCCGATTTAGATCTCGAATGACAATCGCGGCCGGCCTGTTTCTCGCCCTATTCGCGGCGGCGGTGAGCGTGTTTCTTAGCCGGCGTTATCCAGCCGCGCGATTCTTGCGATGGGGTTACGGCCTCATGGCGGTCGCCGGTGGATTCTTCGTTGCGTGGAGCCTTTCGAAGTCGGCCGCTGCCGGAACGTGTGCCACGCTGCTGCTGGCTGCCGGCGCCGTGCTGGGAATCGTCGGAGCGGTGCGCAAGGAACTGCGCAGCATCGTTCCGTGAACGCACTCGGATTCGTTAACGTCTTCAAATCGGCCGGCCCGACGTCGGCGCAAATCGTCGCGCGATTGCGTCGAATCTACGGCAGTCGCGCGCGCAATCGCAAGCTTCCGGTCGGACACCTGGGCACGCTCGATCCACAGGCAGCGGGGGTTTTGCCGGTGGCAATCGGCGCTGCGACGCGGTTGATTCCGCTGCTGGACGATCAGCGCAAAGCATACACGTGCACGTTGGTTTTGGGACGGGCAACGGCCACGCAGGACGCGCAGGGTGAAGTGATCTCCGAGGGAGAGGTGCCTTCGGATTGGGCGCGCCGCTTAGAGTCGGTTCTATCGCGTTTCGTCGGTCGAATTTCGCAATTACCTCCGATGTATTCCGCCGTTCATCACGAAGGCCGGCGGCTGCACGAACTCGCCCGTCGCGGCGAGGTCGTGCAGCGGCGCATGCGTAGCGCGACGATTTATGCGATCAGTGTGATCGGTACGGAGTCGCCGGCCGTCGCGCGGTTGCGCATCGCGTGCGGTGCAGGCACGTACGTGCGAACGCTCTGTCACGACCTGGGGGAGGCGATCGGGGTTCCGGCGCACATGGGGGCGCTCGTGCGCGAAGCGTCCGGTCCGTTCGTACTGTACGAAGCGCTGACGCTGGAAGAAATCGCGGCCGATCCCGAGCGCGCGGTGACCGCGCCCGAGCGCGTCATTCCATTTCCGACCATCGTGCTCGATTTGCGCGGATCGGCCGACTTTCGCGCGGGTCGCGTCGTGCCGTTGCCGCAGGGTTCGGGTTCGCGTCACGTCTTCGTACGCGACGAAACGCGCACGCTGGTCGGGGTGGGCGAAGCTCTTGGTGCGCTGCTCGCGCCGCGTAAAGTATTAACATGCTGATCTCGCATTCGTTGGAGCGCGACACGGAGAGGCCGCTCGCCTTGGCGATCGGCTTCTTTGACGGATTCCACCGCGGCCATCGCGAGATCGCGCGGCAAACGCTGCGATTGCGGCGGCCGCGTTGGCGCGCCGGCGTCTTGACCTTCGCCGATCATCCGGCAGCGTTTCTGCGACCGGGAACGGAACCGCCCTTGCTGTGCACGCCGCAAGAACGGGTCGCGCTCTTTGGCGAAGCCGGATTCGAAGAATGTTTGTTCGTCAGGTTCGACGATCGGGTTGCGAGGCTGTCGCCGCAAGCATTTCTCGACGTGCTCGTCGACCGGCTCGCCGTTGCGGCGATCGTCGTCGGTTCGAGTTTTCGCTTCGGTCATAAGCGCGCCGGCGACGTCGCTTTTATGCGAACGTATTGCAATCGCCGTGGGATCGATTTCGTGCCGCTCGAGAATGCGACCGACGGCGGCGAACGCATCTCGAGCACGCGCATTCGCGCGCTCGTCGCCGCCGGCGAGCTGGCGGCGGCCGATCGCATGTTGGGGGGCAGCGGATACGAACTTCGCGGGCTGGTAGAACTCGGCGCCGGGCGCGGACACGGCCTAGGCTTTCCAACGGCGAACGTGCGACCGCCGGACAAACTGCTTCCCAGGGACGGTGTGTACGCTGCCGTCGCGCGTTACGACGGTCGCGATCGTCCTGCGCTCGTGTCGATCGGCACGAATCCGCAGTTCAACGGTAGCGCGCGAACGGTTGAGGCGTGGCTGCGCGATTTTCATCAGACGATCTACGGACGCGAACTCGCTTTGCGCGAACTGCGCTACGTTCGCGAACAGAAGTATTTTGGCGGCGTCGACGAATTGATCGCGCAGATGCGACGCGATGCCGAAGCCGTAGCGTTCCCTGCCTATGGATAAGAGATTTCGCGTGATGTGCGCCGCGGCAACGCTGGGACTGGTAGCGTGCGGCGGCGGTAAAAGCGAGCAAGGTGCGACGATCGCGCGCGTCGGGGAGGCTGCGCCGCCGTGGACCGAGCCGACGTCGCAAGGCCCAGCCTTGCGCTTCGATTCTTTGCGCGGCAAGGTCACGTATCTGAATTTTTTCGCGACGTGGTGCCCTCCGTGCAACGAAGAAGCGCCCGCCATCGACGCACTACAACAGCGATTCGGCGGGCATGGATTGCAAGTCGTCGGAGTAGACGTGCTCGAGAACGCGCGAAAGGCCGACGATTTTCGCCGCCAGCACCATCTCAACTATCCGGTGATCGTCGATGACGGCACGTTGCGGGCCGCATACAGCGTCAACGGCCTGCCGGTACACGTCTTCATCGACCGCAGCGGGGTGGTTCGCAAAATCGTCGTCGGAGAGATGTCCGCGCAGGAAATGAGCGCCAACGTTCAAGGGCTCCTCTAAAGAGCGCACGCGCCAGGCAGGGCACTGCTCGCGGGGATGGAGAACCAGCCGACTCTCGTGAAGCGGTCGCTCAAAGGACTCGGCACCTTGTGCGCGGCGGCCGTGCTGTTAGCCGGGTGTGCGGGCGGCGGTGCCCAAAATTCGCTGGGATTGCCCGGAGGCCAGGGCCTGGCACCGGGTTCGAACGTGTTGGGCGCGGCCCCGAGCGGGACCACGCTCGTGCGCGTGCACGTCCCTTGGAGCGTGAGCGCCGCCAACGCACCACCCGGCACCGTACCGCCCGCCGGGGCTGCCCAACTACCCGTTTTTCCGGGCGTAACGCCGACCCCGTTAGCGACACCGACCCCGCCGGCACCCCCCGGCATTCAAGCGCAAGCGCAGGCGCTGACACTGAGCCTCAACGGTCCAACCTCAACGAGCGCGACCATTCCGTTGACGTCGGGCTCATCGGGATGCGCAAACGCGGGCAACGGCGCGGTGTGCCAGGCTGCGCTACCGTTGGTCCCCGGCGTGTATACCGCGTCGGTAGCGGTGGCCGGAGCCGGCGGGCCTCCGCAGACGATCGCGTTCAGCGTCGCATACGGCTCGGGAACCGTCGTCAACTTGGTGCTCTCGGGCATTCCGGCGCAAGTCGCGATCCTGCCGGCCTCGTCGATGAGTTATATGAACGCGCAAGACGGCATCGATCTGTACGGAGCCGGCAAACATCAACTGCTCGCGCAGCTGCTCGATGCGAATCAAAATATCATCGTTGGACCGGGCTCGCCGCTCGTTAACGCATCGCAAGTTAGCGGAACCCTCGCGCTGTCGATTGCACCGTCGGCGCCGACGCTGCCTAACGTCTTTACCGTCGCACCTCCTGCCGCATACGCGGGCGGCACCGCGACGCTCCACGTCAGCGCGACCTATCCCGGTCAATCGTCGAACCCATGCTTCCAACTGGGGGCTGCGTGTTCGGGTAGCATTACCGTTGACGTCAAACAACTCTTGGCCGTAGCCAACGCCGGCGCCAATAGCGTGACGCTCTATGCAGGCGGACAGAACGCGCCCGTTGCAACGATTCAAAATTCCGTCACCAATCCGCAGTCGCTGGTGTTCGACGTTGCCGGCGATCTATTCGTCGCGAGTCAAACCGGGAGCGTGACTGAGTATGCGGCACCCTACAGCGGAATGCCGTCTACGATTGCGATCGGTGTAAACCATCCGCAAGCACTAGCGCTTGACGGTCGCGGCGACCTGTTCGTCGCTAACGGCGCGGGCAGCAACACCGTCACCGAATATTCGCCGCCGTACGGTGGCGCTCCGATTGCAACGATCTCGACGGGTATCGGCGATCCGGTGAGCCTCGGGCTCGATGCATCCGGCGATCTCTTCGTCGCCAACCAGGCAACGAATACGGTAACGGAGTACGCGCAGCCGTACACGGGAACGCCCACGACGATTGCAAACGGCCTCTACGGTCCCAACTCGCTTGCGCTTGACGGACGCGGCAATTTGTTCGTGTCGAATCTCAACAGTACGCCGGCGTCGGTCGTTCAGTTCGTCCCGCCGTTTTCGAGCGCCAGTGCTCCCGCATTGACGATCACCAACGGCGTTGCCGAGCAAGGCGCGATCGCGCTCGGTCCGGCGGCGAATCTTTTCGTTCCGAATCAAGGCTCCAACACCGTAACCGAATACGTGCCGCCTTACGGCAGCGCACCGACGACCGTTACCGGCGGACAGAATCAACCCGTTGCGCTGGCGATCGACGCTTCCGGCAATCTCTACGTAGCGAATTACGGCAATAACACGGTGACGCAGTATCCGCCGCCCTACGCAGGCGCATCGTGGGTTACGATTTCCAACGGCGTCAGTGCACCGCAGGCCCTGGCACTCTCACCGCCCACGTCAACCACCGGCTTAATTCCCTAGGTTTACGATGTTAGGCGGCGTTGACGACGAGCGCGCCGTCTCGTAAGTCGACGCCGGCGATCGAGCCGGCATGAAAGAGCCCGCGCAAAATCGCGGTTGAGAGCGGCGTCGAAACGTGGCGCGACACGGTGCGCTGCACGAAACGAGCACCCGATCCCGACGACATCGACTCGCTTGCTAAGAATCGGCGTGCATCGTCGGTAAGCCGGAGCCGAACGTCGCGTGCGCCCAAACGAGCGGCGAGCGCGTCCACGTGAATCGCGACGATGGCTTCGATCTCGGGTAGCCCAAGTGGCTCAAACGCAACGATCTCGTCAATGCGGTTGACCAGTTCTGGTCGCAAGGCAAACGACAAGTCGCCGTCTTCGAGATTGGTCGTGAGGACGATCAGCGCGTGACGAAAATCGATCGTTCGTCCCTTCGCATCGGTAACGCGTCCGTCGTCGAGAATCTGCAGCAGCAGCGCGGCGACGTCCGGATGCGCTTTCTCGAGTTCGTCGAAGAGGACCACACAGTAGGGACGGCGGCGCACAGGTTCGGTCAACTGTCCAGGCTCGTCGTGTCCGGCGTATCCCGGCGGCGCGCCGAGTAAGCGCGAGACCGAGTGCTGCTCGGTAAACTCGGAGAGATCGATGCGAACGAGCGCGTTTTCGCTGCCGAACAGTGCCTCTGCGAGTGCTTTCGCGAGCTCGGTTTTTCCAACGCCGCTCGGGCCTTTGAACAGAAAACTGCCGAGTGGTTTGCGCGGATCGTGCAAGCCGGCGCGTGCGCGCCGGATTGCATCGGAAACCGACGCGATCGCGCGACTTTGTCCGATGACGCGTTTGGCGAGAACCGTTTCCAGCTCGAGGAGCCGATTGGCTTGCGATTCGCTCAATGCCGCCTGCGGAATTCCCGTCCAGCGCGTGACCACCGCGGCTACGTCTTCGCGGCTAACCGCGGGCCGCGCCACGGTGCCCTTGTTGCGAAGCGCCACCGATGCGGCGGCTTCATCCATCAAGTCAATGGCTTTGTCGGGAAGAAAGCGATCGGCAATGTAGCGCGCCGACAACGCTGCCGCAGCTTCGATCGCGTCGTCGCCGATCGTTACGCGATGATGCGCGGCGTAGCCGTCACGCAGTCCGCGCAAAATCGCCGTCGTTTGCTCGATGCTCGGTTCTTCGACCATGACCGGTTGAAAGCGCCGCTCGAGCGCTGCGTCGGACTCGATGTATTTGCGATATTCATCGAAGGTCGTAGCACCGATGCACTGCAGTTCGCCCCGTGCCAACTCGGGCTTGATCATGGAACTCAAGTCGAGTGCGCCTTCCGCAGCGCCGGCGCCCACCAGCGTGTGGAGTTCGTCGATGAACAAGATCACGTCGCGCGCGCTGCGCTTGACTTCATCGAGGATCCGTTTGACGCGGCCTTCAAGTTCGCCGCGATATTTCGTGCCCGCAACCAGCGGCCCGAGCGACAACGCGAGAACGCGTTTGCCGCGCAGCGTTGCCGGCACGGTGCCGGCGACGATGCGCACCGCGAGACCTTCGACGATCGCCGTCTTCCCGACACCCGGCTCGCCGACGAGAACGGGGTTGTTTTTACTGCGCCGCGCCAAAATCGAAACGAGCCGTTCGATTTCGTCGTCGCGGCCGATGACCGGATCCAGCTTGCCGGCACGCGCGAGTTCGGTGAGATCGCGCGAGAAATTTCCCAGCGTGGGCGTGCCGCGAAAACGGCGCGTGAGCTCGTCCAGAGGAGAGCCGCCGCGCTCCTTTTCCTCATTGCCAAGCCGTTCGCTGAGCAGAATGCCTCCGGCGATCAACCCGGCAGCCGCCAGGGCCGCACCCAGAAACGGCAGTGCGCCTGCGGCGGTGCGTTTCTGCGCGCACCCGCTGCAGAGCAGCCGCTTTCCGTCAAAAACCGGAGCGGGACGGGCTCCGCAACTCTCGCAGGTGTTCATCGCTTTGCTCTACCGGCTGGGCGGCAACAGGTTTCAAGGCTGCGCTAAGAACGTAGCGCTGACTGAAACGGAGACGTTGACGTTGGATTGATCGAATTGCGTCGGCGCCGCGGCCACGGCTGCCATCCGCATCATCGGCTGCGGCGCGACCTCGCCGCCCCCGAGTTCGATGCTTTTGATCGACAGAATGCGCAAATGCGACGCCGCGGCCAATGCCTCGGCGTTGACGCGCGCGTCGGCAACCGCTTTGCGCGTCGCTTCGGCCCGTGCGGTGCTGGGGTCGGCCAATCCAAACGAAACACCGTTAATTGCCGTCGCTCCCGAACTCGTGCACGCATCGGTGACGCGGCCCGCATTTGCGATGTTGCGCACTTTGACGTTGAACGACCGCGAAACGGTGTAGCCGTAGCGCTCGCCGTCCGGATTCGGCGGAATGACGTGCGGCTTCGGATTGTAGTTGACGTAATAACCGCTCAACGTGACGTCGCTGCGCGCGACGCCCGCCTTCTCGAGCGCGCCGACGATGCGCTCGTAGATGACGTTGTTCTGCGAAACGGCATCGCCCGCGTTGGGCGCGTTCGTTTCGACCGTCGCGCCGACGTTGGCCACGTCCGGCTGCATCGTTACCGACCCGTTTCCGGAAACCCGGATTTCCGTCATTCCCGTGGGAGTATCGGCGCGCGCCGGTCCGGCGCACACCGCCAGGGTCACAAGCAGGCTCACGAGCAGACGCTTCATATTGCTGTTAACGTCGACGCCGGGGCGGGCGTGCCCTGGGTCGAAACATTTGCGTCAATGGGCACCCTCGCATGGATCGTTCTCGGACTCATCCTCGGGCTCGCGGCGCGCTGGCTGGTGCCCGGAGAGGGCCCTGGAGGGATCTTGGGCGACATCGTGATCGGCATCCTCGGCGCGCTGCTCGGCGGATGGATCTACCGGTTGTTCGCCCATGCGAGCGTCAACGGGTTCAGTCTGCCGAGCATTGTCTGCGCGGGCATCGGTGCGGTCGTGCTACTCTTTTGTATTAGAGCGTTACGCGGTCGTACCGCGTAGCGCGATTGCCGGTCGCTTGCGCAGGGGCAGGTTCCGGCATCACTGCTCGTCGTAAGGGGAACCGCCCATGGCCTACGTCATCACCGAACCGTGCGTCGGCACCAAGGATAAGTCGTGCGTCGACGTGTGTCCGGTCGACTGCATTCACGGTAAGGATGAAGACGATATGCTCTACATCGATCCGGAAGTATGCATCGACTGCGGAGCGTGCGTTTCCGCCTGCCCGGTCGAAGCGATTTATGCAGACTCGGACCTTCCCGAGCAGTATCAGAAGTACACCGAAATCAACGCGGAGTATTTCAAGAAACAAAGTTAACGGCGAATATCGTCACCGCGCGGGCGATGACGACGTCGGCGTTTTCGAGCAACTCAGTGCGTGCGTCGGATCGGCGGACGGCGACGACGTCGCGCACCGGCCGTACGCGTGCGCGGCCGGCACGCAACGACGGATCGCGGAAGAAGAGATCGCTTTCCACTTCGCGCTCGGCTTCGCCGCGCAATGCCAGAAACGCACAGGGATGAACGCCGATGCTCTCGAGCCGTCTTCCGCGGCGAACGAAACCGACCGCGTACTCACCGGCGCCTTCCAACTGTAACGGCACGACCAGTCGCGCACCTTCGCCAAGGGCACTCCACCACGCGGCCGCAATGTCGTTGCTGCGCGCCGTGACGATAATGCGATCGTACTGCGTCGCCGAGCGCATTGCAGCGCCGTCTGCAGTGACTACGTAGACGTTTTCATAGTTGAGACGTTTGAGGGTTTCGCGCGCGCTGGCGCTCAATTCGCCGTCGAGTTCGGTGGTCGTGACGCTGCCGGTTACGCCGACGAGTTCGGCGAGCAATGCAGCGTGATACCCGCTGCCGGTGCCGACTTCGAGTACGCGATCGCCGGGTTGGGGCGCGAGCAGTTCCAGCATTAACGCGATCATGCTCGGCTGTGAGATGGACGAGAGCACTTCACCGTGGCCGGTTTTTATCGCAAGCGCGCGATCGGAGTAAGCTTGGTCGAGCGGCGTTTCCGGCAGAAACCGATGACGCGGTACTGCGCGCATCGCCGTCGCGATCGACGACGACCGGAGGACCCCCGCCCTCTCGACGCTCGTTACCATGGTCTCGCGGAGGAGTGCATCGCGTTCCATTGGACGCTTTCAGTTCTGGACGCCAGCGAGGTTCGCTCCCGATACGCCGGGAAAAAGGTTGGATATGGCGTCGCAGATCTCGGCCACCACCTTCAATCAGTTCTTCGCATGGGCGCCACTGGTCGTCGGCTTACTAGTCTATCTGGTCTTTTACGTGGCGAAGCGCCACGAAGTCGCGGCCGGCGGGGCGCCGATCGGCCAGACGTTCGCCTGTGCGAACTGCGGCCGGAGAGGCCACCGCGAGCACATGGTACCGCGCGAAGTCGGTGGGGCGACCGCCTGGTACTGCTCGCGTTGCGGCGGCAGCGTTTCCTAAACCTGAACCACTTCGCGGATTTCGGGCACGTCGGCCACAACGACGGCTTCGATTGCACCTTTGAGCGTCATCGTCGAGGCCGGACATCCGCCGCAGGCGCCGAGCATTTGCACGTAGGCTATTCCGTCTTCAACTTTGAGCAGCCATACCTCGCCGCCATCCATCGCGATTCCGGGGCGCACCTTATCGAGCGCGGCATTGACGCGCTCCTCAACCGGAGTTTCCACAGTTTCTGCCAGTCAGGCCGGCTGACCGTATCCTCGCATCAGGTCGTGCATCCGCGAGGCCATTGAAACCGCGTCGTCCCATCTGCGCTGCCACATGTTACGGCCGAAGATGAGTCCGACGCAACCGGCCTCCATGGCGACTCGTGCCTTGTGAATCGTTGCCTCATCGCCCATCTTGCTGCCGCCGGAAACCAGTACCAGCGTGCGGCCGGCCGATTTCACGACCTTGCGCAAGCCTTCGATATCGCTGAATTCGAGCGTGTTATACGGCTTGGGTAGTTTGGCCGCGTCGTCGGCCTTCCATACCGGTTCGTTGAGCTTAACGATGGTGGCGCCGATTTCGCACGCGACGCGCGCGGCGTAATCGACGGCGTAGAGTGAGTCAATTCCGCCCTTGGCCTTGACGGCCGAACCGCGTGGATATGCCCAAACGACCAGCGGCATGCCGTAACGGTCGCACTCGCGGCGCACGTCGTTGCATTGCGCGATGTCGATGTCTTGCGAGGGGCTTCCGACGTAGAGCGTGTAGCCGACGGCATCGGCACCTAAACGGATCGCATCTTCGACCGACGACGTCATCGGGCTAAACGCCTCGTCGTCCGGCGGGATATTCGTCTTGCCGTTGACCTTGAGCAACAACGGAACGCGGCCGGCATATTTTTGCTGATACTTTTCGGCTAAGCCGATGTGCAGCGCGATCCCTGAAAAATCTCCCTCGACGGCGAGCCGGTATATCCAGTCGGGGTCGATCGATTCCGGGTTATCGAAAAAGTCGACCGGCCCGTGCTCGAGGCCTTGATCGATCGGCAACATCATCAGCGTGCCGTTGGCCGGACCATGTTCGTACATGAGCCGGTGCAGACGGGTCCGCTTACCCGTCGACAGGCTCATTTCGTCGAAGGTCGGACGCGAAACGGGGGTGGCGGTGATGGTCACGGCGATCGTGCTCCGTTGGAGTGAGGCAAATAGTATCGAGCACCTTCGGCCGGTAGAGAGTGACTCCTAGGGAAACGATTGCGGTGCGCCCAAAGGCCGGGCGGTGAGCGAGACGAGCGTCGGTTTCGTCGGGCTCGGTGCGATGGGAGAGCCGATGGCGCGGTCCTTGCGCCGGGCAGGTTTTGCCGTCACGGCGTGCGCGCACCGCAGCCGCGCGGCGCTGGAACGCTTGCGCGACGATTGCGGTGTCGTCGAGGCGAGCAACCCGTCGGCGGTCGCGGCTGCGACCGACGTAATCGCGATCTGCGTGCCAGATGCGCCGCAGGTCGAGGGAGTTCTTTTCGAACCAACCGGCGTGGCTGCGGGTGCGCGCACCGGTACGCTTGTCATCGACATGTCGACGATTTCGCCGGTTGCGTCGCGCCGATTTGCACGCCGCCTCAGCGAGCGCGACGTGCATTTCATGGATGCACCCGTGAGCGGCGGACCCGCGCGTGCTGCAACCGGCACCCTGACGATCATGGTTGGAGGCGATGACGCAGATTTTGCTCGCGCCGAACCGATATTGCGCGCAATGGGCACGCCGCATCATTTGGGACCCGTTGGCATGGGCGAAACCATCAAACTCGTTAATCAGATCATCATCGCAAACGTGATGGTCGCGAACGTCGAAGGCTTGGTGTTCGCTCGGCGTGCGGGGGCAGATCTCGCGCGCGTCCGTGAAGTCTTGGCCTCGGCGACCGCATCAAACTATCTCTTGGATCAATGGCTGCCGAAAACGTGGCTCGCCGGCCGGTTCGATGGAGGGTTCGCGACGGATCTTCTGCGTAAAGACCTGGCAGCCGCTCTGGATGCAGCGCGTGCCGATGACTATCCGATGCCGGCGACGGCGCTGGCGTATCAACTGTATACTACTCGTTCGGCCTTGGGAGACGGAGCGCTGGATTACAGCGCGGTGGCGAAATCGTATGAATGGAATCGCAGAGACGAAAATCGCGCGTAGCGCGCTACTTAAAACCCCCGACGTCAACAAGAAGATTCTCGTCGTCGATGACGAGTCGGCGATCTTGCAGACGCTTCGGTTTAATTTAGAACGCAGCGGGTATGCGGTCGTCACCGCGAGCGACGGCCGCAGCGCCATCGTCACCGCGCAGCGCGAACAACCCGATCTCATCGTGCTCGACATCATGCTTCCGGTTCTCGACGGCATCGAAGCGTGTAAGGAGATCCGAAAGTTCAGTTCGGTGCCGATCATCATGCTCACCGCGAAGGACCAAGAGATCGACAAGGTGCTGGCGTTGGAGTTGGGTGCGGACGACTACGTCACGAAGCCGTTCGCGCTGCACGAATTTCTGGCGCGCGTCAAGGCGCGCTTACGGCGCCAGGCGCCGATTCAATCGGGTCACGACGAAGCGATTGCTTTAGGCGAGATCGTCCTCGATCCGTCGCGGCAGCAGCTCACGGTCCGCGGAAAGAACGTCGCGCTGGCGCCCAAAGAATTCGCGCTGCTGCGCGTGCTCATGGAGAACAACGGTCGCGTCGTAACCCGGCAGACCCTGCTCGATAAGGTGTGGGGCTACGACTTCGAAGGGGAACAGCAGACGGTGAGCGTGCACGTGCGCTGGCTGCGCGAAAAGATCGAAGAAGATTCGCGAACGCCGCGGCACATTCTCACCGTTCGCAGCCGCGGTTATATGTTCAAGGTGTAGGGAACTGACGGAGCCGACGGCGACGCAGGCGCCGCCTTTGCAGACAAACCATTCGGGCAACGGCATGGCGATCGGTGCAGCGACCTCTTCAGACGTTCTCTTGTGACTTCGCTGGTTTGGATCGTGCCGCTGGCAGCGTCGGTAGGCGCGATCGGCGGCGCGCTGCTCGCGAACGCGCGTTCCCAGCAGCCTCCGGTTATTGCACCCCCGCCGGTTACGGCGCCGCCAAACGGTTCACTGGAACGACCCCTCGACGATACGTTCGTTAGGCTCGTTCGAGCACTGCCGCTCGGCATCGTGTTGATCGATCTGCAGCAGCGCGTCGAGTTCGCGAATCCCGCCGCCGGCGCAATCTTCGGCTTCGATGCCGAGAAGGCGATTGGATCGCACGCCATCGAGGCGATTCCCAACGTGGAAATGGAGCGGCGCATCGACGATGCGCTGCGCGGCGAAGCGTCGGTGGCGCCGTTGACGCTAACCCGGGCTGATGGTCAGCGCGTCTACCGCGTGTCGGTCTATCCGGTGATGGGAACAGAGCCCGCGGCGCGCGGCGTCGTCGTGCTCGCCGACGATCAAACGGCGCTCGCGCGTGTCGATCGCGCCGGTAAAGAGTTCCTTTCGAACGTTTCGCACGAACTGCGAACGCCGCTCTCGTCAATCAAACTGATGTTGGAAACGGTGATCGCGTCGCCCGACGACGAAGCGCGCGACTTGTTTTTACCCAAAGCACTAAGCGAAGCCGACCGGCTGGCCGCACTCGTGCAACAACTGCTCGAACAGGCGCGCGCGGAATCGGGGCAACTGAAGCTCGCGCTGCGCGAGATCGACCTCGAGGAAGTCGCGCATCCAATCGTCGCGTCGTTCGAACCGCAATCCGCCACCAAAGGCGTTGCCCTCGAGTTGTTGCCGCTGCGGCCGGTACAAGTCGAAGCCGACCCCGATCGGCTCTCGCAAGTTTTCGTCAACCTGATCGACAATGCGATCCGTCACACGCCGCAGGGCGGCCGCGTGAAGGTCGAGCTCGACGCGCGCGACAGCGACGCCATCATCCGCGTGCGCGACAACGGCGAAGGCATTCCCTATCGCGACGTTCCGCGCATTTTCGAGCGTTTCTACGTCGTGGACCGTTCGCGGCGACGCCAGAGCGGCGGCGCGGGCTTGGGGCTCGCGATCGTCAAGGGTATCGTCGACGCACACGGCGGTGCGATTTCAGCCGAGTCCACGCTCGGTCGCGGCACGACCTTCACCATTCGTCTTCCGATCATGCGCATCAAGCGCGAAACATAGGACGACTATCTTGGCGGGCACTATTGGAAACGGCGCCGAAGGATCGCCGACCATGTACGTAACGCAACCCGACGCGAAGGTCATTTCGCAGCGGACGAAGCTACGGGCCGAAAATCTCAATGTCGCGTACGGCACGTTCCGCGCGTTGAAAGACGTCACGCTCGACATGCGTCAAAACTGCGTCACGGCGCTAATTGGCCCATCGGGTTGCGGAAAGTCAACGTTCATTCGCGCGCTCAACCGGATGCACGATTTGACGCCGGGCGCGCGCGTCGACGGGCGCGTATTACTCGACGGGGGCGACATTTACGCACCCGAAGTCGATCCCGTGACCATCCGTCATCGCATCGGCATGGTGTTTCAGCGTCCCAATCCGTTTCCCAAAAGCATTTTAGAAAACGTCACGTACGGTCCCACCGTGCACGGCGAGCGACGGCAGCACGTTCTCGCCGAAATTTGCGAACGCTCGCTGCGCCGTGCCGCGCTGTGGGACGAGGTCAAGGACCGGCTCAACCGCTCCGCACTGGATCTCTCGGGCGGACAGCAGCAGCGGCTATGCATCGCGCGCTGCTTGGCCGTCGATCCGGAGGTGATCCTGATGGACGAGCCGGCGTCCGCGCTCGATCCGATTGCGACGAGCAAGATCGAGGACCTGATCGAGGCGCTCAAACGCGAGTACACCGTCGTCATCGTCACGCATTCGATGCAGCAGGCGGCGCGCATCAGTGACTTCACGGCCTTCTTTCTGCTCGGCGACATGATCGAGACCGACACCACATCGTCGATCTTCACCAAGCCGAAAGACAAGCGCACCGAAGACTACATCACCGGCCGCTTCGGCTGAGTTCTCAGTGGACGAATTTTTGTAACGGCCCGTTACTCGTCTTAAACACGGCTTAAACATCGCTTAATCGTGGGCCGATAGACTGAGGGCGTCTTTACCTCGTCCGGAAGAACAAGGAGTCTCTACCCGTGCATCACCTCGTCGCACGCGCGGGCTTCGCCGCAGCGGCTTTGGCCGCGGCAAGCATAACCCTGGCCTCGGCGCAGACGGCCTCGAAGCCGAGTTCGTCCGCGAACGTCGCCCAGACCGAAACGGTACCGAGCCCTTCGCCGAGCCCTTTTACGTACAGCGGTTTCTTCCGCTCGTACTATTTTACGAGGCAGAACGCCTCGAACAACCCAGGTACGCAATTCAACTTCTCACCGGGCGCTAAATACAACTCGAACGGCGTAAACCAAGCATCGCTCAATAACGCAATCGATCTCCACGTCGACTACCACTTTCCGGGCGGGGGTTGGTACGCCGGCGGGTCGTATTTCTACGCGAATCCTATCGCTGGGCCGTGCACGACCGCCGTCAGCCACGAACACGGCGCTCCGTGCGTCACGCAGTCGCCGCCGAACACGAATCCGGACGACACGCTTCCCGGATTCGCGTTGAGTACGTTCCCCGAGGCGTACCTCGGATATAAAGGCTACGGCATCAGCGGCAAAATCGGCGACCAACTCTTCAACTCACCGTGGGCGGCTCCGTATGACGGAACGCGTCTCAAGCCTGCTGCCTATCAGGGCGCCGACGTTCTGTATACGCTGGGCGACGCCTGGACGTTCGAAGCCGCGGATATGATTCAGTTCGAGAATCGGACCAGCAATACGTTTGACAGCACGACGCTGTTGACGAGTTTTCCGGCCGGCGGCGGTGGATTAGGCCAAAACATCTTCGTCCCGGGTGGCGGAAGCATCAATACGAACGGCTTTGCCTACGGTCACGTTGGCTACTCACCTAAAAGCTCGAATTACGCGATAAACGGATATTTTTACGGCGTCGCATCGCTGCTGAACATGTGGTGGTTTGACGGCAGATATATCGCATCGTCGAGCAAATTGTCGCCGTTCATTGCTCTGCAGGGCGGTGTCGAGAGTAACGCCGGTGCATCGTACATCGGCAAGATTCGCAGCTCGGATATCGGCGTGCAACTCGGCGCTAACGTGACGCCGAACGTCCTGCTGACGGCCGGTTTCGACGACATTCCATGGCAAACCGACAACGTCGCGTTGCCTGCCGGCGTCACGTGCAACAACAGCACGTATCAAATTTCCGCTAAGGGCGCTACGCTTGGATATTTCCTTCCGGGCAACGGCGGTTCGTCCGGCCAGGCCGGCGTCTGCTTCACGCACCCCAACGGCACGACGGACATTTATTACGGCGGTTGGGCCAGTCCGTACACCGACAACTATGCCACCGATCCTTTCTTCACGACGAGCATCTCGCAAGGCATGGCCGATCGGCGCGCGCCGGGAACGTCGTGGAAAGTTGCGGCGACGTATACGTCGACGAATAAACGGTGGATATTCACTGCGACCGACGCGTGGTACAACTACGGCAACGCGCTCATCGGCGAAAATACCAACGAGTGGGATCTCGACGGACAGTATCATTTCAGCCCGATGAAGGGAACGCACTACAAGGGACTACTCCTGCGCTATCGCTATATGCAACGCGCGGAGTCGAACACATACTGCGGCGCGTCGGGAACGTCGTGTCCGGCCGGAGCCGCGATCGGGAGCAGTTTGCTCGGCGGATTACCGCTCTTCAAATACAATCGCGCGCAGCTCGAATACGACTTCTAGACTCACGTTGAGGTGCGCAAGCAGGCCGCCCGGCCTCGTCTCCGGGCGGCCCTATTTTTGCTTAGTGACCAAGGTCATTAAACCATGCATGCATAAAGAGAGCTGAGTCACTTTTCTGACAAGGAGTATCCTTCTTTATGCTATCGGCGATCGCGCGTATCGGAGCAGCGCTTTTTACGATTGCGGTATGCACCGCGCCGGCTTGGGCGCAGACGCCGCCATCGGCCTCGTCCGTCGTAGCCCAATCAGCCGCGGAACCGAGCCCGAGCCCTAGTGCCAGCCCGTTCCAGTGGAGCGGAACGATTCGCTCTTATTATTTCACCCGCCAAAACGCATCGAATAATCCCGGCGCACAGTTCAACTTCACCCCCGGTGCAAAGTACAGCAGCACCGGCGTCAACCAGGCATCCTGGAATTCGTCGATTTCGCTGCACGGTGAATATCTGTTTCCGGACATGGGCGGCGTGTTCGTCGGCGGATCGTACCTGTACGCCAACCCGCTGGACGGACCATGTTCGTTTGCGGCATCGCACGCCAAGGGTAAGCCCTGCGTGAGTCAAGTGCCTCCGAACACCAATCCCGACGATACGCTGCCGGGCTTCGCGCTAAGCACGTTTTACGAAGCGTACTTGGGATATCGCAACGCGGATTGGTACGCGAAGTTCGGCGACCAAGTATTCACGTCGCCGTGGGCCGGACCGGCCGACACCCGTCTGAAACCCGAAGCATTCCAAGGCGGTGACGTCATCTTCAGCGGCCTCAAGAACTGGACGTTCGAAGCCGCCGACATGCTTCAGTTCGAAAACCGCACGAGTTCGACGTTCCAAAGCAATACGTTACTCACGTCGTATCCTGCCGGCAACTCGGGGTTACCCGCAAACATCTACGTGCCGGGTGGAAACTTCATTCAAACGAACGGATTCTTCTATTCGAAGGTCGGCTATGCCAACGCGCCGGTCGGGCTTTCGCTCAACGGGTACTTTTATGCGGTCAGCGCGCTCATGAATATGTGGTGGTTCGACGGCAAATACACGTTCCAACAGAGTCCGCTGAAGCCGTTTATCGCCATGCAGGGCGGTACCGAAAGCAACGCCGGCGCTTCGTACTTGGGGAAGATTCAAAGCCAAGTCATCGGCGCGCAAGTCGGTGCGAACATCACCAAGAACGTCTTGCTGACATTCGGCTTCGACTCGCTGCCCTGGCATACCGATACGATCGTTTTGCCCCACGGCGTAAGCTGCAGCAGCAGCACCAATCAAATCACCGCAAAGGGCGCGACGTTAGCCTACTTCTTGCCGCTGGTCAACAATGGCACGGGGCAGTGCTCGAACAATAGCAACGGCACGACCAACGTCTACTACGGCGGTTGGGCGAGCCCGTACACCGACAACTACACGGCGGACCCGTTTTATACGACGAACGGCTCGCAGGGCATGATCGAACGGCGCTCGGCCGGCACGTCGGAACGCTTGGTTGCCACGTACACGTCAACCAATAATCGCCTCGTTTTTCTCGCTGCCTACGGTTGGCTCAACTATGGTAACGCGGCGGCTCCGAATGCCAACACGAACGAATACGACCTCGACGGCATCTACCGCTTCAGCAAGTACAAAGGTACCGGTCCGTATAAGGGACTGATGCTGCGCGATCGCTACTTCGTGCGCATGCTCCAAAATACGTACTGCGGCGCTTCAAACACAACGTGTCCGGCGGGAGCGTCGACCGGCGCGCAATACCTCGGCGGCTTACCGCTGTTCAAATACAACCGCGCTCAACTCGAGTACGACTTCTAGGCATTAGGCGGCCCTGAGTGCAATACTCAGGGCCGCCGTGCCTTCCATGAAAGCGCTCTCAAAGTCGGGCCCCCAACCCGGTTTTTCCTTGAAAGACGTGCCGGTTCCGGCGATTGGCCCGACCGACGTCCTGATTCGCGTCGAGAAGGCCGGCGTCTGCGGTACCGACCTCCATATCTATACCTGGGATTCCTGGGCACAGGCTCGGATTCGTCCCCCGATCGTTGTCGGACACGAATTCATGGGCACGGTTGCGGCGGTCGGCGATGCCGTGCGCTCGGTCCGTATCGGCGAGCGGGTAAGCGCCGAGGGGCATATCGCCGACCTCACCTGTTTGTTATGCCGAACGGGACAGGCGCACATTTGCGAGCGCGTCGAGATTATCGGCGTCGATCGCGACGGCGCGTTTGCCGAATACGTGGCGGTTCCCGAATACAATGTTTGGAAACTCGATCCGGCGATTCCCGACGAGTTTGCGGCGATTTTCGATCCGCTCGGAAACGCGGTTCATACCGTGATGGCCGCCGGCGTGAGCGTCAAGAGCGTCGTCATCACCGGTGTCGGCTCGATCGGATTGATGGCAATCCCCGTCGCGCGTGCCGCGGGAGCGTCGTCGGTGTATGCCCTTGACGTCAATCCGGCCAAGCTCGCACTCGCGCAGCGCCTCGGCGCCGACGCAACGTTTTTGGCGACCCAACCCGGGATCGTCGACGAGATCAAAGCGCGGACCAATGGCGACGGCGTCGACGTGCTGCTCGAGATGTCGGGAAGCGGCGTCGCAATCGACACCGGCCTGCAGCTCGTGCGCAACGGCGGGACCGCCGCATTGTTGGGCATACCGTCGGATTCGGTGAACATCAACCTCGCCGAGCGCATTATCTTCAAGGGCTTGACCGTACTCGGCATCAACGGCCGGCGCATGTTCGAAACGTGGTACCAGACGCAGGCGCTGGTCAAGAGCGGACGCGTCGATCTGCGCCCCATCATTACGCACGTGCTGCCGTTTACCCAATACGACCGCGCGTTCGAGTTGATGCGCAACGGTGAAGCCGCCAAGATCGTTCTCGATTTCACACCGGAGGCCGCGAAGGCATGAATCAAGCGTTCGAAACGAAGCTGCGCAGTGATTTGGAAGCCCTCAAACAAGCTGGCACGTACAAGCGGCTGCGCCACATTACCACGCCGATGGCTCCCGAAGTGCACATGGAAGAAGCCGGCGACGTAATCGTGCTTTCGAGTAACAATTATCTCGGGCTAGCCGATTTGCCCGAAGTCGTAGAAGCCGGAAAGCGCGGACTCGATCGGTACGGCGCTGGGACGGCGTCCGTGCGCTTCATCTGCGGCACGTTCGACATCCATCGCACGTTGGAAGATCGGATCGCATCGTTTCTCGGTACCGATGCGGCCCTGTCGTACGTGTCGTGCTGGAACGCGAACACGGGACTGTTTGCAACCATTTGCGACCGGGGATCGGCGATCGTTTCAGACGAGTTGAATCACGCGTCGATCATCGACGGCGTGCGTTTGGCCAGCAAGGCACGGCGCGAGCGCTTCAAGCACGGCGACATGGCGGATTTGGCCGCGAAACTCGAGGCCGTCGCCGGCTGCTTCCCGATCGTGGTCGTGACCGACGGCGTCTTTTCGATGGAAGGCGATCTCGCGAAAATACCCGAGATTCTCGATTTGGCGCACGCGCACAACGCAATCGTCGTCGTCGACGATTCGCACGGCACCGGCGTGCTGGGTGCGACCGGCCGTGGCACGATCGAACACTTCGGCGTGACCGGTAAAGTTGACGTCATCACGGGGACACTGGGCAAAGCGCTCGGCGGCGCGGCGGGCGGCTTCGTCGCCGGAAGCGCGGCCTTGATCGACACCTTGATCCAGCGCTCCCGGCCGCAACTCTTTTCCAACGCGCTGCCCGCGACCGTCGCGTGCAGTGCGCTCGAAGCGATCGACTATCTCGACGCTCATCCGGAGTTGGTATCGAAACTGCGCGAAAACACGGCCTATTTTCGCGCCGGCTTGGAACGCATTGGTTACCATCCGCTGGAGGGGGAGAGCGCGATCGTTCCGATCATCGTGGGCGAAACCGCGTTCGCGATTGCGATGAGCGATCAGTTGCTCAAGCGCGGCGTGTTCGTCACCGGATTCGGTTATCCGGTCGTGCCCGAAGGCACGGCGCGCATTCGCGTGCAGATCAGCGCGGCATTGACGCAGCAGGAGATGGACCGCGCGTTGGATGCCTTCGCCGGCGTAGGTAGAGCGGTCGGAATCCTTCAGCCTGCGTAACCAGCCGTTCGCGGCACTGCGCGAGTTTCTTCGCAACGAATCCCTCGCCGGGTTCGTCTTGCTGGGCGCGTCAGCCGTCGGGTTGATTTGGGCGAATTCTCCGCTAGTCGAGTCGTACGAGCATTTACTGCACGCGAAAATCGGCATCGACACGTCGCTGTATGGTTTTCACCTCACGGCGCACGAGTGGGTGAACGACGGGTTGATGGCGGTGTTTTTCCTGTTGGTCGGACTCGAGATCAAGCGCGAACTGCGGATCGGCGAACTCTCTACGTTTGGCCGCGCGGCGCTGCCGGCCATCGCGGCACTCGGCGGGATCCTCGTTCCGAGCCTTATCTGCGCGGCATTCCTCTGGCACGATCCGGAGCGGCTGCGCGGTTGGGCGGTTCCCGCGGCGACGGACATCGCGTTCGCACTCGCAGCGCTGACGCTCGTTGGGCGCGGCATTCCGCCGGCGTTGAAAATCTTTCTAACCGCGCTCGCGATCTTCGACGACCTAGCGGCAATCGTCATCATCGCGGCGTTTTATTCGTCGAACCTCGTTGTCGCGGCGTTGCTCGGGGCCGGCGGATGTTTTGTCGCGCTGCTGCTGCTCAACCGTCTGCGGGTTTCGGCCTTACTGCCCTATCTGCTCATCGGCGTCGTCATGTGGTTCTGCGTGCTCGAATCCGGCGTTCACGCGACGCTGGCCGGCGTCGCGCTTGCGGTCACGATTCCCACGCGAGCGCTCGAGCGAATGGAGCACGCGCTGAACCCGTACGTTGCATTGTACATTTTGCCGCTGTTCGGTCTGTTCAACGCCGGCGTGTCGTTTCACGCTCTCACGCCCGCGATCGCACTCGGCGCGCTGCCACTGGGCGTCGCGTGCGGCTTGTTCTTCGGCAAGCAAGTCGGAATCTTTGCGGCCTCGTGGACGGCAATTCGAAGCGGCATCGCACCACTGCCGCACCGCGTTACGTGGCCGATGCTCTACGGGGTTTCGGTCCTCGGCGGGATCGGCTTCACGATGAGTCTCTTCATCGGAAGCCTCGCATTCGGATCGGACGCGCTGCTCGCCGAAACCAAGATCGGCGTCTTCGCCGGCTCGCTGATTTCGGCAGTCGTTGGGATCCTCGTACTTCGTCGCGCGATCTCACGCCGTCTGCAGACGTCTGAAAATGAAGCGTTCGCTCGCGTGCCGAACGCGAGCGCTTAGGAGATTTCGAATGAATCGCTTCTATACGCGTTTTTGTTTCTATCTGTGTACCGCCGCCGCGCTGGTTTTGCCGTCGCGGGGCGCAGCCGCAACCCCGACTCCGTCGCCCGCACCCGCCGGCGCACCCGCGAGTTACGATGCGTTCGTGCGAGACGCGACCGTCGTGCCGGGCCTCATTTCGGTGGTGCGGAAGGCCGGGAAGGTCTATCTCGTGCTGCAGAAGTCGCAGCTCGGGACCGACTTCATCGAAACGTCCGTGCCGGCGACCGGTCTCGGCGGATTCGGTCCGGCGCCCGGCGAGCCGTACGTCGCGCCGGCCCGCATCATGCGCTTCGAGCGCGTGGACGACAACGTGGTGATGCGCTGGCCAAACACGTTCGCGCGCGTCGATCGCGGGAGCCCGGAAGAGATCAGTGCGCAGGCATCGCTTCCCAGTTCGGTGATCGGCGTCGTGCCGATCGTCGCCGAGTCGCCTTCAGCGGTCGTGATACCGGCGAATCCATTCTTAGGCGATGTCGCCAACTTCGGCGCACAGTTCGATTCGCTTACGCCGAACCCGATGCACGCCTACAAACTCGATCCCTCGCGTACGTTCTTTTTGGAAACCAAGGCGTTTCCGCAGAACACGATTCTGCGCGTGAGCCAGACGTGGGCGAGCGGGTCGCCGGACACGATCGACAACGCGCCGGATGCACGCAGCATCGAGGTCAAAATGACCTACAACATTATCGCAGCGCCGCAAGACGGTTACATGCCGCGGATCGCCGATCCGCGCGTCGGGTATTTCGAACAACCGCTCGTCGACTTTCAAAACGACAAGAATCCATCGCGCAACGTCTATTACATGAGCCGATGGAACTTCATGCCGGAGCGTCCCGGCGCACCGTCTGCGGCAAAGAACCCACTGGTCTTCACGCTGAGCAACGACATTCCGATCGAATATCGCGACACCGTGCGCAGTGCGCTCTTAACGTGGAATGATGCGTTCGCGCGCATCGGCATCCTGAACGCCGTGCAAGTGGTGCAGCAGCCGAACGACGCCACCTTCGACGTCGACGACGTGCGCCATAACATGGTTAGTTGGTTCGACGCGCCGATTCCGCAATACGGTGCCGAGGCGCTCATCATCACCGATCCGCGCACCGGCGAGGAGATGAACGCCGGCATCAACGTGGATGCGGTAATGGGGCTCAGCGGACGCAGTTATCGCTATTTCGTCGCGCCGGCGCGCGGCTTGCCGGACAGCGAGTCGCTGGAGCGAGCCTTTACGTTGCGCGAAATTCGTGCCGTCGTGTTGCACGAATCGGGTCACGATCTCGGATTGCAGCACAATTTCATCGGTTCGATGGCCTATACGGCGCACGAACTGCAGGATCCGGAGTTCACGCGCGTCCACGGCGTCGCGAGCACCGTTATGGAGTACTCGCCGCTCAACGTGTGGCCAAAAGGCACGCGCCAAGGTAACTTCGACCAACTCGTGCTCGGCCCGTATGACTATTACGCGGTTCGTTTCGGTTACGCGTACGTGCCGAATGCGGCGACGCCGGAAGCGGAAGTCTCCACGCTCAACGGTTGGGCGTCGCGGTGGTCGAATCCGATGTACCGTTTCGCTTCCGACGAAGACGCCTTCTTCGACCAGGGCCACGCGATCGATCCGCGCGTGCAACAGGACGATCTCACCAATCAGCCGGTCGCGTGGGAACAAACGCAACTCACGATGCTGCACGGCATCATGAATGCTGTCAACGACAGATTTCCGAAGCGCGGCGAAGCCTACGACGAAGCGCGCCGCGCGTTCTTGCTACCGTTGCGCTTCTACGTGCGATACGCCGCCATGCCGGCGCACGTGATCGGCGGAGAATACGTCTCACGCGCCAACGCCGGAGATCCGCGCGCTTCGACGCCGCTTCAACCGGTCTCGCGGACGGACGAATACGCTGCCTGGCGCGTGCTGCAGAACTCCCTATTTTCGGATGCAGCCTGGCGCTTTAACCCACGCGTGCTGCGGATGCTCACCTACAGCGAGGTTAGCTCGCTCGGGCCGGGCGGGACCTGGATCTACGACCCGTCGCCGCGTCACGACGTCGACGTCGTAGCGATTGCCGGAGCGACGCAGGAGCGGGTACTTGGCGAGCTCTTCGCGCCGCTTACGCTATCGCGCATTGACGATCTTTCGACAAAATACGATTCCGGCGCCACGATGACGTTAACCGACCTCTTCGATTGGACGCGCGGCGGCATCTTCGGCAACATTACCAACGGAAAACCTGCTCAGGCCGGCATCGTGCTGCGTAACGCGCAAGTCAACTTCGCCAAGCGCCTCGCGAAACTATGGATTTCGCCGGCGCGCGGGACGCCGCCCGATGCACAAGCGTTAGCGCGACTGCAACTCGAATATCTCGTTCGCGATACGTCGAGCGCATTGCAGCATCCCCGACTCGACGAACTCACGCAAGCGCATCTCGAAGCACTTCGCGCGCTGGCGCAGCAAGCGCTCGACGCACGCGCGACGATGGCCGCGCCGGCGGAGACGCCGTAGCGTACGATGAGCAGCCATGCACGATTACTCCGCTTTGCCGCGCTGCCGATCGTGATAGCGGGGGCGCTCTCGTATGCCGGACCTTCGGCGCAAGCCGATCCGGCGGTGGCGCCTGCGCACATGACGCTCTCCGACCTCCTTCACCGTGCGGCGCAGGCCCAGGGGCGCCTCGGTCCCGGAGCCTATCACATCGTGCTGCAGCGTGTGTCCGACGGCGAAACGACCACGCAAGAGACGTATACCGACGACGACGGATACCGGACGACTGAAACGCTCGGCGACATCGTCACGTCGTGGGGTGCGGTCGGCGGGCGAAGTTGGTACCGCAACGCTAACGGCTTCGTTCAAATCGTGACCGGCGCGCTGCTCGAGCACGATCCGCTAGAGGCCGCGGTTCGTAATATGGCGGCGCCGAGCAGCGGCGCGACGTTACTTGGCGTGACGTCCGACTCCCCGGCTGACTACGAGGTGAAGGTGGCGCCGCGTGACGGCGTGGCCGAAACGCGCTACTACGACGCGGATACCTACTTGTTGCACCGGATCGACCTCACCGGATACGATGGACACACGAACACCGCGATTTACGGCGACTACCGGCGAGTCTCGGGCCAAATGGTGCCATGGACGCGGACGTATTCCGGCGACTACTACAAGGGCGAGCGCCGCTTCGCCGTCCTGAGCTACGCGCAGGTGCCGAAGAGCACGGTGAATCTCGCGATTCCACAGTCGACGACGCTTTTCAACGTACAGGGCCACGATTCGGTCACGATTCCAGCCGACTTCACGACTGACGGGATCATCGTAAGAATGAACGTCGGGCAGCGCGGTCTCGACTTGGTACTCGACTCCGGGTCATCGTCGATTGTCGTTAACGCATCCGCAGCCTCGGATCTCGGTTTGGCGTTGCACGATAAGCACGTCGAGAGTTTCGGCGGACTCTACACGACTGCTCAGGCCCGCATTAGCGACGTATCGGTCGGAGGGCTGCACGCTCCAAGTGCGGTTATCGACGTCGCGCCGGTCGACGATAACGTCGCACCGACGGAACGCGCCGTCGGACTGCTCGGTTGCGATTTTTTTGCAAGCGGCGCGCTGGAGATCGACTTCGCGCATTCGTCGCTGACGTTGTACGCGCGTTCGCCTTCGGATCTGGTCGCAAAGGGTTGGACGGAAGTTCCGATTGCCGTCGATGATTGCGTCCCTTTGGTGAAGGCGAGATTCAGCGGCGCACCGGGTCAGTTCATCATGGATACGGGTGCGTACAGTTCGGTGCTGTACGACCATTATTTCGCCCAGTTCAAAAACGATGTCGCCCCCGCGAAAGGCGATCCATTGATCGACACCGGGGCTTTTATCGGTGGTGACGAGGTGAAACTGCAGGGCTACTCGATGCGCACCTTCGGAATCGGGGACTTACTTTTCGCCGACGCGACCGTCGTCGTGCCGTTAACGAAGAAAGTGCAAGACAGCGATTACGACGGGCTGATCGGCCGCTCGACGCTCAGCAGCTTTACCGTCCTCTTCGACTATGCGAACCAGCGCGTCTATCTAAAACCTATCTAAGGGTGGAGCATCGGCCATGGAACGGGTTTCACGGCAGCCAATGATTTTTGATCGAACTTACGGTCGCAGGAAAACGAGCTTTGCGCCCAGCCGAAGCGACCACGTCGTACCGCCGGACGCCTTCAGATTCTTTTCGGCCTCGAAATACGCGTCCCACCTTCTCGATCCCGCTTTGATCTGTTTTGCGATGCGGACGCCAACGGGAACATTTGCGAAACTGCCTTCGTCGTAGTCGTAGGTAAACTTCATATCGGAAGTTCCGAGGCTCCAACCATCGGAGAGCGCAACCGAAATTTGAGGCTCCACTTGTGTTTGCGCAACGGGTGAACGCGAGCCGCTGCCCGCATAGGAAAAGAAGCTCTGCGTGTAAACGCCGAACGTCCACCGACCCGTTCCGTATGTGTATCCAAGCGCTGGGCCTGCCGACCATTTTCCGGAGCCAAGCGAGCCGGAGCCCGTTGGAAATTTAAACGCCGCCCCGGCGGCCCAGCGCGACTGCGACGTTCCAAAGCCGCCGAGCCACGTTGCCGTGACATCACCAGTTCCGGTCGCCGCTTCTATCCCCGCGTTCGAAGGTGCCGACAGAACGATCGGCATTTTTAATTTGATGAGACTCAAGGCTTGTCCCGACGCCAGGAGATTCGCTATTGGAGGGTTCGCGGCTAACGGGATCTGCGCGCGCAGGTTGAGTTGATTGCTTGAACCCGAAACGGTCTGAAGTGATTCATCCTCGAGCGAAAACCAAAGATTTGGTGTGAGTGGGTCGACCAGTGCGGTGTCGGTTCGTTCTTCCACCGCGGTGGCGTCTGCCGGTATGTTCGACGGCGATGGCGATGGCGATGGCGATGGCGGCGACGTCTCGTCGGCGCGAACCGCGAGAGATAACGACCAAAGTAACGCAAACGCTGCCGTGGAAGGTATAGCGACGTTCTTTAGACGCAACGACGATATATCGTTGGAGCGTTAGCTCAACGCCTCGTTCCATTCGGTAACGCGCCAACTTGCAACGACGCCGTTGACGACGAATGGATCCTCGGCGGCAAACGCTTCGGCGGCTTCGCGCGTGGTGAAGACGGCCATCGCGCCCTCGAACGGATTCTCGAATGGCCCGATCATCAGCAGCTCGCCGCGATCGGCGAACGTTTGCCAGCGTGCACGATGTGCGGCAACGTGCGCTGGTGCTCTAGGGAGACCCTCGACCGACGACTCGTAGAACAGCACGTATTTCATCTGCAAGCGCGTTCGCCGCCGCGGTAAGAAATACAGGTCCGCAAGCCGATGTGACTTACGGACCTGGAAATGGTTGCGGGGGATGGATTTGAACCACCGACCTTCGGGTTATGAGCCCGACGAGCTACCGGACTGCTCCACCCCGCGGCAAGAATGACCCCTCTACGACGGCCGGGGTTGCGCCCCTGCCGCTAGGTTCGCGTACACTGCAAGGTAATGCCACTAGCGTCCGCTATTCCAAAGGTCCATCTCCACTGCCACCTCGAGGGGAGTTTGCGCAGCACGACGTTCGTCGAACTCGCCGCGCGACACGGGATCGGTTTGCGGTACGACCCGCGCGGCGAGGGCCGCGATGCGCTACCCGTCGACCCGGCCGATCCCTATCGCTTCGCCGATTTTCACGAGTTTCTGCTGATGTTTGCGGCGGTGAGCCGAGCGCTTGCGTGCCCGGACGACTACCGCCGCCTGGCGCGCGAATTCGTCGAAGATGCGCTCGCGCAGAACGTCGTGTACGGCGAACTCTTCGTCTCGCCGTCGGTTTGGACGTTCTTCCGTCCCGAACTCGACGTCCGCGCGGCGTTTGCAGCCATCGCCGACGAATTGCGTGCTGCGGCTCCGCGCGCCGAGTTCAAACTGATCGTCGATCTCACGCGCAACTTTGGGCAACGGCGCGCAATGGAAACGGCGCGACTCGCGACGTCGCTCACTGATTACGGCGTGATCGGGGTCGGACTTGGTGGCGACGAGGCACGTTTTCCACCAGAACCATACGCCGCCGCCTTCACGCTTGCGCGCGCCTGCGGGCTGCATTGCGTCGCGCACGCGGGCGAAGCAGCCGGCGCGCAGAGCGTGCGCGCGGCGGTGGAGCTCCTTGGCGCGCAGCGCATCGGACATGGAATCGCCGCACTTCGCGATCCGAATATCGTGCAACTCTTGGCTCAACGGCGGATCCCGTTGGAGATTTGTCCAACGTCAAATCGGCTTACCGGAGCGGCACTCCCACGCGGTCACGCATTTCTCGAATTCGAGCGTGCCGGCTGCATCGTCGTGATCGATGCCGACGATCCGGCACTATTCGGTACGTCGATCGAAACCGAGTACGCGTTCGTCGAAAGTGTCGCGGGAAGCGACGCGCTCGCGCGCTATGCCGCCAACGCCATCGATGCATCCTTCGCCGATCCGCTGCGCAAACGAGCGCTGCACGCGGGACTGGCCGCGGAACTTCAGGCCGCGCGACGAAGTACGAACTAGGCAATAACGCAACGATGTCCGGACATAGTCACTTCGCCGAATCGATCGAGGAGTATCTCGAAGCCGTCTACCGGCTCGAATACGAGGGTCCCGGCGTGACCACCTCGGGGCTCGCGTCGATGCTCGGGGTTGCCCCGGCGTCGGTTTCGGGCATGCTAAAGAAACTCGACAAGGACGGCTACGTCGAATACGTCGCGCGCGGCGAAGTGAAACTGACGCGCAAAGGACACGAAGTCGGCGCGCGCGTGCTGCGCCGCCATCGGCTCGCCGAACGCTTGCTGACCGACGTGCTTGGAATGTCCTGGGATGAAGTGCACGCGGAAGCCTGTATGCTGGAGCACGCAATATCGCAGCGCGTCGAGGATCGTTTGATCGCTTTGCTTGGAAATCCGCAAACCTGTCCCCACGGCCACCCGTTGCCATCGCGAGACCTCACGGTTCCGCCGCGCACCGGCGTGCCGCTTGCGCAGATCGATCGCGGCAAACGCGCAGTCGTTTCCGGCGTGACCGACGAGGTGCCGGAGATTCTCCGCTATCTCGGCGACGTCGGTTTGCGTCCGGGAGCGGCCGTTCGCATCATTGAGAAGGCCCCGCTCGGCGGACCGGTGACGATTGAAATTGGCGGCAAGCAGCATGCGATTTCGCTCGAACTCGCGCGCATGGTGATCGTTGCCGACGGAACCGCATAACGGCCTCTTCGCATGATGACGCGTTTCCTGATCGCGCTCAACGTGATCGGGTACCTGTGGGAAATCAAAGTTGCCGGCCCAGGCATGCTGTCGGGAGGCGGCAATTTCGAGCGCGTGCTCCAACAAGGTTCGCTCGTTCCGGCTGCGGTGCTGCAAGACGGCGAGTGGTGGCGTATCTTGACCGGCGCGTTCCTGCACGCCAATCTGGTGCACATCGGCGTCAACATGATGTCGCTGTGGTTTCTCGGCCGCTTCATCGAGTACGCCGTCGGACCGTGGCGGATGCTCTTCATTTACGTCGTTTCGCTCGTGGGGGCCGGATTGGGCGTCGTGTATTTCAGTGCGTCCCTGGCCCCGACCGTCGGAGCGAGTGGCGCGATTTTCGGTCTGTTCGGAGCCCTCTTCGCGATCGGGCTGAAACTCGGCAAGCCGGGCATGGACCTCGTGAGAGCCAACATCTGGATCCTGGTGGCCAACCTCGTCTTTACGTTTACGGTGCGCGCAATTTCGTGGCAGGCACACGTTTCCGGATTACTCGTCGGCTTTCTCATTACGCTCGTCATCTACGCGCCGCCGCGCCGCGTGCAGCCGGTCGTCGTTGACGCCAACACCGGCGCTCCGCTCGAGACCGAATACGAATCGCCGCCGGAACGGCGATGACGACAGCCGCTTCGCTCGAGCAAACGTTCGCGCGCGATGGGCCGTTCAGCCGCGCGCTCCCCGGATTCGAAGCGCGCCCGGGCCAAGTGCAGATGGCGCAGATCGTCGAGCGCGGCATTTTGGAAGGCGTTCACACGATCGTCGAAGCCGGAACCGGCGTCGGGAAGTCGCTCGCATATCTGGTGCCCGCGGTGCGCAGCGGCAAGAAGGTCGTGCTCTCCACCGGGACGATCGCGTTGCAGGAACAACTCGTCGAGAAAGACATTCCGCTCGTCCGATCGGCGTTGGACGTACCGCTGCGCGTGACGTTGCTCAAAGGCCGCAACCACTATCTGTGCAAACAAAAGTTCGAACGCGCACGTGCCGATCGGCTGGTCGCGTCTTCGCGCACGATGCAGCGTCTCTGGGGTTGGGCCGGAGGCACGCGGACCGGCGATCGCGCGGAACTGCCATTCGTGCCCAACGGCGATGAATGGGAACAACTCGATGCCGATGCCGACGACTGCGTCGGCGAATTTTGCGCGCATTTTCGCGATTGTTTCTTCTTCAAGAAGCGCGACGAGGCCAAATACGCCGACATCGTGGTGGTCAATCATGCCTTGTTTTTTCTCGACCTCGCGATGGGTGGCGGATTGTTACCACCGTACGACGTTGCGGTACTCGACGAAGCGCATCAATGCGAGCGGTGGGCGACTGACGCACTGACGGCGACGTTGTCGCGCGCAACCCTCGGCCGCATGATGCGAAAAATGCGACGCGCCTATGACTTGCCGGCAGAGTTCGACGCGCGCTTCGACGAAGGCGTTCGGGCGCTCGAATCGGCACTTGCGCGCGTCCCCGGCGATCGGTATCCGCTGGCGGCAAACGACGCGGCGTGGCCCGCACTCGACGAACTTCGCGACGCGCTCTATCACCTCGAGAACTGGCTCTTCGCCAACTGGCACGGTGCGCTCAGAGTCAAGCCCGAGAACGATGCTGAAGCCGAACGACGCCGCGATTTGACGCTGCGAACCGTCGTCGCGCACAGCGCCGCCATCGAACGCGCCGGCGCGCCGTCGGATGCCGCGATCGCGTGGGTAGAACGCAGCGAGAGCGACGGTCGCTACACCATACGTTGCGCGCCGCACGAAGTTGCCGAGTTTCTTCGCTCGACGCTTTTTGCACACACGCCGAGCGTCGTGTTAACGAGTGCGACGATCGCCCCGTTTTCGTTCTTGCGTAGAACGCTCGGGCTCGACGAGGCGCAAGAATTGGTGGCTCCGTCGCCGTTCGATTTCGAGCGGCAAGCGCGCCTGTTCGTCGCGCCGGCTTCGCTCAATCCGAAATCTGCCGATTTTGCCTCCCGTGCGGCGCCGTTGGTCGAGGAATGCCTCGACCGTTCGCATGGCCGGGCGTTCGTGCTGTTCACGTCCTACGCGCGCTTACGTGAAGTCTACGCCCTCGTGCGCGAGCGCGTAGCGTTTCCGGTACGGCTTCAGGGAGAGCTTCCGCGCGCGCAGTTGCTCGAATGGTTTCGCCGCACGCCTAATGCCGTGCTATTCGCTACCGCAACTTTTTGGGAGGGCATCGACGTGGTCGGTGACGCGCTTTCGTGCGTCATTATCGACCGGCTTCCATTTCCGGCGCCGACCGATCCACTGGTGATGGCGCGCCTGCGCGCGCTGGAAGAGCGCGGCGTAGACGGCTTCGAGCACTATATGATTCCGGCAGCAACCGTACGGCTCAAACAGGGCTTTGGCCGGCTGATTCGCAGCACGACCGATCGCGGGGTGGTCGCTCTGTTGGACGGGCGCGCCGCGTCGACGCGCTACGGTGCCACGATTTTGAACGCGTTGCCGCCGGCGCGCCGCATCGCGCATCTCGACGAACTCGCCGCGTTTTTCGGCGAGTAATCTCTGCGGACACGCCTATTCGGCGGAGAGCGCCTCGACTTTCGCGCGTTCGGCGAGTTCGTGCACGACCGACGAGTCCGCGAGCGTGGTCGTGTCGCCCAGCGTTCGCCCTTCGGCGATGTCGCGCAATAACCGGCGCATGATCTTGCCGCTGCGCGTCTTGGGCAACTCTTGGGTGAACGTCACGTATTTCGGACGCGTAAATTTGCCGAGCCGCTCGGCAACGTGGTCGCGCAACTCGTCTGCGAATTCGGGCGAGCCGTTCTCGCCGCTTTTTAGCGTAACGAACGCGTAAATTGCCTGGCCCGTCATGTCGTCGAGTTTGCCGCAAACGGCCGCCTCGGCAACCCTTGGATAGTCCACCAGCGCGCTCTCGACTTCGGTGGTGGAGATGCGATGGCCGCTGACGTTCATCACGTCGTCGATGCGGCCCATGAACCAGTAGTTACCCTCGGCGTCGCGGTGACAGCCGTCGCCGGCGAGATAGCGGTGCGGAAACTTCGACCAGTACGTTTGCCGGTAACGCTCGTCGTCGCCCCAAATGCCGCGCAGCATTCCCGGCCAGGGACGAGTCAACACGACGTATCCGCCCCCGCCGAGCGGCACCGATTCGCCGCGCTCGTTAACGATGTCGGCACCGACGCCGGGCAACGGCAGCGTTGCGCTACCGGGATATAACGTCGTGATTCCCGGCAGCGGCGCAATCATGATGCCGCCCGTTTCGGTTTGCCACCACGTGTCCACGACCGGCGTGCGATTGCCGCCGATCCACTCGCGATACCACATCCAGGCCTCGGGATTGATCGGCTCGCCGACGGTGCCCAGCAGTCGCAATGACGAGAGATCGTGTTTGGCCGGGTACTGCGTTCCCCATTTCATGAACGTGCGAATCGCGGTTGGTGCCGTGTAGAGAATCGTGACGCCATAGCGCTCGACGATTTCCCAGAAACGGTCCTTGTCGGGGTAATCGGGCGTGCCTTCGTAGAGCACGCCGGTCGTGCCGTTTGCGAGCGGTCCGTAGACGATGTACGAATGTCCCGTGACCCAACCGATGTCGGCCGTACACCAAAAGACGTCGCTGTCCGGTTTGATATCGAAGACCAGATCGTGCGTCGCGCTGACGTGCGTGAGGAATCCTGCCGTCGTGTGCTTGATGCCCTTTGGCTTTGCCGTCGTTCCGCTCGTGTAGAGCAAAAACAGGAGATCCTCGGCATTCATCGCAGCCGGTTCGCACGTTGTCGATTCGCCGGCAACGACCTCGCTCCAGCGATGGTCACGTCCTTCCTGCATGAACACAGCATCTGCCGTGCGCTCGGCGACGATGCAGTGACGGATCGAAGGCGTGTGCTCCATCGCGATGTCGCAGTTGCGCTTGAGCGGAATTTTGTTACCGCGGCGCCATCCCTCGTCGCACGTAATCAGCGCCACGCACTGCGCATCGTTGACCCGGTCGACGATCGACTCGGGCGAGAATCCTCCGAAAATCACCGAATGTGCGGCACCGATCCGGGCGCACGCGAGCATCGCGACCGGAAGCTCGGGAATCATCGGCATGTAGATCGCGACGCGATCGCCTTTCTGAATTCCCAGCCGGCGTAAGCCGTTGGCGAAGCGGCACACCTCGTCGAGTAACTCGCCGTATGTTATGGCGCGGCGGTCGCCCGGCTCGCCCTCGAAGTGGTACGCGACCTTGTCACCCTTACCGGCGCGGACGTGACGATCGAGGCAGTTCACCGACGCATTCAACTCGCCGTCGAAAAACCACCGAGCGAACGGCTCGTTCCACTCTAAGGTGTTCGTGAACGGTTTCATCCATTCGAGTTTGCGCGCCCACGTCGCCCAAAACTCAACGTAATCGCGTTCGGCGCGTTGGTAGATTTCCGGTTGCGCGTTGGCTTGCCGGGCGAACTCGGCGGACGGTTCGAAGCGGCGCGTTTCATCGAGAAGCGCTTCGATGGCGTGGCTATCGCTACTCATGCATGACGGTTAACGAGGCACTGAAGCCGCGCCTGCAGAAAGTATAGCGCGATGTTCTGGAGTGCGCTGGTTCTTGCGGCGCTCACCGCCTCGAGCGGCACCGGACTTGCCGCAATTCGATACAACGCACCGCCCCCCGATTTCGCCATCCCCGCAACCGACGGTGTGCGCGATCTCTACGATTTGCGCGGACGCGTCGTCATCATTGACTTCTGGGCATCGTGGTGCGATGCGTGCATCGCCGAGATGCCGTACTTCGTGCGGGCACAGGAGTCGTTTGGGAAGCGCGTTGCGGTCCTGACCGTTTCGCCCGAGTCGCATGCCGTGACGGCGAACTACTTCCGGTTTGCAAAGATTCCATTGCCGGTTATCGAGGACGGCAACGGCACAATTTCACGCGCGTACTCCGTTTCCAAGATTCCGGTCACCCTCGTGCTCGATCCCGAGGGCAACGTCTCCTACGTTTCCGTCGGTGGGGTAAGTTGGCCGGAACTTCAGACTGCGGTCGAGCAAGCGGAGGCCTCGAGTCATCCTGCCGGCGCTAGCACTCATTCGCCAAGAGTGCTACAGTAAGGGGCTATGAGGGAAGAGCCCGCGGGCCTCGACAAGCGCAAAGCATACATCCTCGCGACCGTCGTTTATGAATACATCGCCACCGCTGAGCCGGTCGGTTCGCAGACGCTCACCCAAAAGTACCAACTAGGCGTTTCCTCGGCTACGGTCCGGAATGAGATGGCCGAACTCGAGGCCGAGGGCTATTTGGTCCAGCCGCACACCTCGGCGGGCCGGATTCCGTCGGACGCGGGCTATCGGACCTACGTGGATCGCCTCATGCAGCCGGAAGAACTCAACTCTGACGACCGCCGGCGCATTCGAGACGAGTTGCGCGATGCCAGCCGTCAACTCGACGACATCATCGACGGCACGACGCGCTTACTGGGACGTCTTTCGAACAATCTCGCGTTCATTACCAAGCCGCATCAAGAGACGCAAACCTACCGTCACGTGCAACTGATCTGGCTCACGCCGCGCACCGGCGTCGCGATCGTCGTGACGTCGTTGGGCGTCGCGGCCCAGAGTCTGTTCGAACTCTCCGAAGAGTTGCACGCCGACGACCTCACGCGCTTCTCGAATGCCCTGAATAGTCGCTTCGAAAATCGCCCACTGCGTGAGGTGGGTGATGCAGACGTGATGGCACTCGCGCGCGACGTCGGGGCGCACGACGATCTGCAAGGCGCCGTACTGGGGGCGCTGCAATCGGCGCGTTCCGACGAACAGCCCACCATCGCGGCGGCCGGCGCTCAGAACCTGCTCGATCAGCCGGAGTTTCAGGATTTGCGCAAACTGCGCTCGATTCTGCGGATTGTCGAAGAGCAGAAAACGCTGTATGAAATCGTCGCCGACGCAATGAGCGCCGAGGTTCCCAGCGTCAAGATCGGGCACGAACTCGGTTACGAAGAGCTGTCCGACCTCTCGGTCGTCACGGTTCCGTATCGCTTTGGATCGCACGCCTTGGGGATGCTCTCGATTCTCGGGCCACGTCGCATGCCGTACGGACGTTTGGTAGCGCTTGCGTCGGGAACCGCGCAGACCCTCAGCGAGCGCCTCTCGGACGTGGAGCCCAGGTGAGGAACCTCCGAAGAAGTCCAAACCCTTTGGGCAACGGCATTTTCGGCGCATCTCGTCGTTGCATCCTCGGTTACAGAGCCTTTTGCTATGCTCCCTCGGCTGCGCCTAGATCTGCGCCGAAAATGTTCGTTGCGATCGGTGCAGCGACTTCTTCAGAGGTTCCTTAGGCCTTTTGATGCCAACGGTCGATTACTACGAAATCCTCGGCGTCGCGCGCGATGCATCCGGGGACGAGATTAAGCAAGCCTATCGCCGGCTCGCGCGTACGCATCATCCAGACGTGTCGCGCGACAAATCGGAAGCCGAGCATCGCTTCAAAGCGATTAACGAAGCGTACGAGGTATTGTCGGATCCCGACAAGCGCGCACAGTACGACCGCTTCGGCGTTGTGACCAACGGTGCGGGACAGAGCGGATTTGGCTTCGATGCAGGCGCGTTCGGCGATATCTTCGACATGTTCTTCGGCAACGTGCGCGGCGCGGCACAAGCGCGTCGCGGCGGTCCGCAACGCGGTGCCGACCTGCGCTACGATCTCGAAATTACGCTGGAAGAAGCGTTCGCCGGAACGGCCAAGCCGATCGAATTCACACACCTCGCGCAATGCGAAACATGCCGCGGAACGGGCGCACGTCCCGGCACGCTGGTAATGCCGTGCTCGCGATGCGGCGGCACCGGCAGCGTGCGCGGGGTGCGGCATACGCCGCTCGGACAGATGATGACGCAGTCGCCGTGTACACTTTGCGGCGGCGAAGGACAAGTCGTCGATCACCCGTGCGATACGTGTCACGGCCAAGGCCGTCATGACGTCGAGCGAAGCCTGACGGTAACGGTGCCGGCCGGAGTCGACGACGGATCGCGCATCCGGATCGCTGGTAATGGCGAAGGCGGCGTCCGCGGCGGCCCGGCCGGCGACCTTTACGTCTATCTGCGCATCGCTCCGCATGCGTATTTCGCTCGCGAGGGCCTCGACACGTACGCCGACGTGCCGGTGAGTTTTCCGCAAGCTGCGCTCGGCGGCGCGATGACGGTGCGAACGCTCGACGGTGAAGTCGACCTTACGCTCGCGCCGGGTACGCAGCCGGGTACGCGGCTGCGTTTACGCGGACGCGGCATGCCGACGGTTCGCGGATCGCATCGGGGCGACCATCACATCACGGTCCACGTCGTCGTTCCTACGAAACTCAATCGGCAGCAACGCGATTTGCTCGAACAGTACGCGCAAGCCGGCGGCGACGCCGTCGAGGAGCGTTCGTTTTTCGAACGCGTGAAAGACGCATTCCGGCCCGACTAAGCGGCGCGCGGCGGTTCTTCATCGAAGGGGTGCGCGAGAGCGGGGAATTCGTTGAGATCGGCGGCAGCGATGCGCGAAAAATTCGCCGCGTGTTGCGTCTGCGCGATGGCGAGGCGATCGAGGTGATTGATTCGGCGGGGACCGCGTTCGAAGCCGCGATTGTTATTGACGGAACGCAGGTGCGCGCGAGGCTCGGTAACCGGCGCAACGGAGTGACGAACGCCGGTGAAACCGGCGTGCGATTCGACGTTGCACAGGCGTTGCCCAAAGGGCAGAAGATGGATTTCATCGTCGAAAAGTTGACCGAACTGGGCGTCGAGAACGTGCTGCCGTTTGTCAGCGAACGAACCGTCGCCGGAGTGCCCGCTGCGCCGAAGATCGAGCGTTGGCGGCGGATCGCTACGACTGCGGCGCGCCAATGCGGGCGAAACTCCATCCCCCGTATACGACCGCCGTTGGCAGCGTTTGATGCGCTACTCGATTCTTTCAAGGATTACGACGCGGTCGCGTTCGCGTGGGAGCTCGCGCCGCAAATTCCGTTGCGCGATCGTCTGCCGCGCCTCCTAAAGGAAGCAACGCGCGCGTTGCTCGTTGTGGGGCCGGAGGGCGGCTTCACTCACGAAGAAGCCGAGGGCGCACGTTCGCGCGGCGCTGCCTTGGTCTGGATGGGTCCGCGGATTTTGCGGGCCGAGACCGCGGGCGTCGTGCTGCTGGCGGTGGCCGATGCACTGGCACAGGGCCGGAACCGCGGTCGAGCGCGTCGTACCGGGGTTTCTTAGGTTTATGGCATTCCCGTTCTCCATCGTCATCCCGACGTACAACGAAGCCGGCGGCATCGAAGCGCTGCTGCGCGCGCTCGACGCGCTCTTTGGCGCAAACGGCTTGGACGGCGAGATCATTGTGGTCGACGATAACTCACCCGACGGAACCGGTGCGATCGTCGATCGGCTCACCGCGTCGCTTCCGGTTCGTTGCCTGCACCGTCCAGGGAAACTCGGCTTGTCGTCGGGTGTCATCGACGGCTGGAGCGTCGCGCGGAAAGAGTCGGTCGCTTTGGGTGCTATGGACGCCGACTTCAGCCACGACATCAACGCATTGCCGAAAATGGTCGCCGCACTCGAGTCCGGCCGTTACGGCTTGGCCGTCGGCAGCCGGTACGTCGCCGGCGGCGGCATTGCCAACTGGCCGAGACGGCGCATCGTTACATCGCGCGTCGCCTGCTGGCTCGCGCGTCCGCTGACCAAAGTGAAGGACGTTACCAGTGGATATTTTCTCGTCCGCCGCGACGCACTCGAAGGCGTGGCGCTCGATCCGATTGGTTTCAAGATCGGTCTCGAGGTTATCGCCAAATCGAAGTACGGCAACGTCGTCGAGATTCCATACGTCTTTAAAGATCGCACGGTCGGCGAATCGAAACTCAATCAGCGCGAAATTCTCAACTATCTGAAGCAATTAGGTAAACTCTACGCCGCGCGGATCGCTCCGCGAACCGTTTCACCCGCGACGCATCCGAGCGCCACGGGGCAGTAGGACACCAAAGCATGCCCATGCCGGAGTGGCTGCGCACGCGTCGCAGCAAAGATTCGGGGCATCGCGACGCCGCGTTGTGGAGCAAGTGTCCGAAGTGCGGCGAGGTGCTGTACCGGCGCGACCTTCTTGCCAACGTCGACGTCTGCACGCGTTGCGGGCATCACTTTCGCATGGGCGCCTACGATCGGATCAGCACGATTGTTGACGGCGACTTCACCGAAATCGGTTCCGAGATCACCGGCGGCGACCCGTTGGGCTGGGTCGACCGCAGGTCGTACGGCGCGAAACTCCACGGTGATCGCGAAAAAAGCGGGCTTGGCGAAGCGGTGGTTTGCGGTTTCGGTCAAATCGGCGGCTTCGACGTCGGCCTGGGCGTCATGGATTTTCATTTTCGCGGCGGAACGATGGGCACCGTAGTCGGGGAGCGCATCGCCATGCTGCTCGACGAAGCGCGCCGGCGGCGCGTTCCGTGCATCGTCTTTACTGCGTCCGGCGGCGCACGGATGGAAGAAGGGATGCTCGCCCTCGCGCAAATGGCGAAGACCAGCGCTGCCGTGACCGAATTTACCGAAGCCGGAAACGTGTTGATTACGGTCCTGACCGATCCCACGACGGGCGGCGTAGCGGCATCGTTCGCTTTTCAAGGCGACGTCATCGTGGCCGAGCCAAAAGCCGTGATCGGATTTGCCGGCCGGCGCGTCATCGAACAAACGATTCGTCAACGGCTACCCGATCAATTTCAGACCGCCGAGTTTTTGTTGGAGAAAGGCGCCATCGACATGGTCGTCGAGCGGCGGGCGCTTAAAGAAATGCTGGTACGTCTGCTCGAGTACACGACTGCCGGACGACAAACCGCCGCGCAATGAATAACAATCCGATCGTCGAGCGCGAAAAAGGCTTGCTCGAGCTCGAGCGGCGCATCACCGAGCTGCGCGCAGCCAACACTACCCAGCCGGTCGACATGACCGCTGAAATCGCCGCGCTCGAGGCCAAGTATCAGGAGATCCTGCACGAGGTCTTCGGCACGCTGTCGCCATGGGAGAAAGTCAACATGGCGCGCCATCCGAACCGGCCGACGGCGCTCGACTATATCTCTCGGTTTGACCGTTTCGACGAACTGCACGGCGACCGCCAGTTTCGCGACGACCCGGCGATCGTTGGCGGATTCGCCAAACTCCACGGACGTGCAGTGATGGCGATCGGTCAGCAGCGCGGTCGCGATACCAAAGAAAATCTGCGGCGCAACTTTGGCATGCCGGCTCCGGAGGGATACCGCAAGGTGCGCCGGTTAGCCAATCTCGCGTCGCGACTGGGGCTGCCGATCGTTACGCTCGTCGACACCAAGGGCGCCGATCCCGGCATTTCTTCGGAAGAGCACGCGCAATCCGAGGCGATTGCTTCCTGTTTGCACGCGTTTACGCTGGCGCGGGTACCGATCGTCGCAACCGTGATCGGTGAAGGGGGATCGGGCGGCGCGTTGGCGCTAGCGATCGCCGACCACGTGATCATGCTCGAGCACAGCACCTATTCGGTTGCTTCGCCCGAAGGGTGTGCCGCAATTTTGTGGTCGGATTCAAGCAAAGCCGAAGAGGCAGCTGCGCGCTTAAAACTCACCGCGCAGGACCTGCAACGGTTTGGCGTTATCGACGAAATCGTGCCCGAACCGCTGGGCGGTGCGCATCGCGACGCTGGTGCCGTCGTCTCACGCGTGCTCGAGACCGTCGACGGCGCGTTGACGCGACTGAGCGAGTTGCCTCCGAACCGGCTGTTGGAAGAGCGCTACGGAAAATATCGGCGGATAGGCACTTGGCACGCCGATGCGGAACCTTTGCCGAGTACGTGAAGAAGTCGCAACAGCCGCTCCTACGCCTCGCCGGTCGCATTACCGCAACGGCCCTCGGACTGCTCGTCGCCATTCTCGTCGCCATTCAGTTTGCCCGCGTCATCGGCGAAAACGTCGCGATGATGCGGCAACTCTCCGCGGTGCGCGGCGACATTGCCGCGCTTGAGCGGCGCCGCGAGGAACAACATCGCGAAATAGCGCGTTTGAGGGATCCGGAAGGCGCAATCCCCGAAATTCACGACCGCTTGCGCTTGCTGCGCGCGAACGAAACGATCATCTTCGTCAGTCCCGCACCTTCGTCGAATCCGTGAACGAAGCGGTCGACGGAATCGTCATCAATTTGAACGCATACGGTGCTACCGTTCGCTTGGATAACGGGGACTTAGCGATTGCTTCGCCCGACGACGTTGACGCGCGTCGGGCCGACTACCAGCGTTCGCTGAGCGGACGGCGCGAACTCGCTTTCGAATTGCGCCACACGGGTCGCCGCCCGGTGGTTGTGCTCGCGCCGCAGATTCGGGATGACGATCTCGACGAACAAATCGCTTCGTACCTGAAGAGCACGCAAGAGTGGGACGCACCCGGCGGCGTTGCGCAAGCCGAGCGCCATTTCTTACGTAAGAAGCGGCGCGCCGCGCTGTTCGTTTCCAAACACCAGCCCGAGTGAGTAAACGCTACGGCGTCATCTCCGTCGGCACGAACTCGACGCGCGTGCTGCTGGCTGACGTTGCGTTGGACGTTCCGCGCGTCACGGTGGCCGCCGCGATCGGAACGCGAATCGGCGAGGGTTTAGGTGAAGGCGGCGCGTTGGGCGAAGAGCCGATGCGGCGCACGATCGATGCGATCGCACAGTTGCATCGCCGAATTCGCGGTCACTACGTACGACTATTCGCAATCACGACCAGTGCGTTGCGCCGCGCGTCGAACGGTGAAACATTTTTGGAGCGCGTGCACGCGATGCTCGGCGTTCCAATGCGCGTGCTTACGGGAGAAGAAGAAGCGGAGGCGTCGTATCGTGGCGCGATTACCGCTTTGGCGCCGTTGCGTGGCGAACGCGTCGGCGTCATCGATATGGGCGGCGGCAGCACCGAATACGCCGTGGGAACCGACAGCAAGCCTGAGCGCGTCGTCTCGAGTGAAATCGGAGCGGTTCGCGTAACGGAGGCGTTGCCCGCGCTGGCGGGACGCGATGGCGCTGTGACGGAGGAAACGCTCGAGCGCGCGCGTGGGATGGCACGCGATGCATTGGAGGCGATGCGCGCGTGCGACTCGGTCGCGCGCGCCGCGCTTGTGGGTGGCTCGGCGACGACGGCCGCAGCAATTCTTCGCGGTCGCCGAGGGCCGCTCACGGCATATTCGCTCTCACGCGACGATTTGCAGCGGCTGATCGCGCGACTGTGCGCGATGCCGCTCGACGAGCGCAAGCGCATTGCCGGCATGAAGCCGCAACGTGCCGACATCTTGCCGGCCGGCCTCGTGCTGCTCGATGCCGCGCTGGAGACTGCGGGCCTCGGTGAAGCGGTCGCTACTACCTCGGATCTGCTGATGGGCGTGCTACTGCAACATCGCGATGCGTCCGCAGCGACGGCAGGAGAACCGTCCTTTACGCGCGCAGGCTCTCGACCGTCACGAAATTTCTCCTAAGGAAACCCGCATGGACGACGCACAAATTCGCGCTCACATTGAACGGCTCGTTGCTGAAGAACATCACCTGCTCGAACACGGCGAAACGCACTCGCTCACGCCGGAAGATCGCAATCGCCTCGAATCGGTCGAAGTACAACTCGATCAATTTTGGGACTTGCTTCGCCAGCGCCGCGCGCGCCGCGGAGCGGGACAAGATCCCGACGTCGCACACTTACGCTCCGAAGACACCGTCGAACACTACCGCCAATAGCAACATGTCGCCCTGAGCGGAGCAGCTCAATGATATGTCATCCTGAGCGGAGCGAGCCTAGCGAGCGAAGTCGAAGGGCGAAGGGCCGCCGAAATGTATTAACAACGTTAGCTAGAGCGGCAAAAGATTTCCGGCGCTAACGGGATGGTGGTGGAACAGGTAGACACAGCAGACTTAAAATCTGCAGTCCCACAAGGACGTCCGGGTTCGACTCCCGGCCATCCCAAAAAGTATTGTCCTTAGACCTCGATCGCGCTATAGCGGACGATCGACAACTACACGCCCGCGCTTTGAGCCGCGGCGGTATCGCTCGTTCCAGCGCCGAGCGTCTACGCCAACCGCGAGCAGCCACAGCGTCAGCGATCCTTCCCCGGCCAGACCTCCTACCATGACGTAAGGGAAGAAGAGATGCTCTCCCAGGTTTGGCCAGAGAAATGTCAGCCAACCCAAACCCGTGATTGTCAGCAGTACGCTCAGAAATCGAGGGAAGAAGGTCGAGTTGAAAATGAGGTATGCGAGCAGAAGGCAGTAGAATCCAAAAAACACGAGCTCGCTAACGGTGGGCGATGGCAGGTGCAGCAAGTGAAGAACGCCGATCCCACATCCCGCCAGACTGAAGAGCGCCGCCAGCAACGAGAGGCTCCGGTTCACCGGTCTGAGCAAGTCGTACAAGATGACGGTGACAACGACGTAGCACGCCGTTCCGATGAGATTGGCTGCAAGACCGAGGCCGCCGCGCGCGAGGGTCGCACCAAATATGCCTGCGAGTATGCACAGCAAGTAGAAGACGCCGGCGGTCCTTGCCTTGAGGAGCGGCGACAGTTCCATGCCCTCTCTATGTCGCTCAGGCAAGTTTTGTTTCGGTCAAGCAACCCTAGGTCGGTACCGGAAAAAAGCGTGTCTCATTTTGTCACGGACGGGTCGGAAGCGGTTGGGAGCGGGAGGAACGATCGGAGAACGAGTGCGGCGGAAATGCCTGACAGGATAATACTTTTCGGTAACGGTCGGGATCGGCTGGAATACCCGAGCGTGGGTTCGACTCCCGGCCATCCCCAAAAATCGCTTTATTTTCCCGGTTTTTTCGACGCGTTCGATCCCTTTTGCTAACCGCGCAAAAAGTTCGACTGGCCGCAGAGCGAGTCGAACATCCTATGCTTGGGCAGTAGGACCAGCAGTAGACCCGGACCGGGCAGGTCGTGTCACGTCGCGCATGATATTCTAAACGCGTGCGCCCGTTAATGCTGGCGGTGCTGCTTCTCATTAGCTCCGCATCCGCGGGTTCAGCCGCAGGCGCTTCGGCGACGCTAACGATTTTCGTCTATACGTGCGATCGCGCGGCGACAGCAGCTCCCCTTATCGACATCGGACCCCGGCTACGCGTGCGCTTGCAAACGGGGAGCCGCAGCCATGGCTTGTGGATTTACCGCGTGATTCTTCCCTCTGGCTACTACACGATTACAGAGCGTACTTCCAAATGTGCAGCCACGTCAGACGTAGCGCTGTTGCCGGGGGTTTCTAGAACGATTGCCCTAGTCGGACAAAGTGGCGCCGCCGGAAAGCCGCCGCGGTCGGGCGCAATAGCTGGAACATTGCCGGTTCCCGGCGTTCGTGTGTACGTAAGTCCTCAGGGTGCGCCCCCCGCTGCTGGCAGGTGGGCTTCACCTGATGGCCTGCGGTTTTACGTCGAAGATCTCTCGCCCGGAAGCTACCGCGTCTTTGTCCACTTTGGCAATTGCTGCGGTTTCACGCAAGACGTGAACGTTAGTGGCGATTCACTAACGATAGTTCATCCCGACCTGTCACGTTTTTACGCTCAGGCGTTCGCGCAAACGCTCTCAAAATCGTCGCTTTACGGGCTGGCCGTAGCCGATGACGGCACACCTTGGTTCGTCGAAGGGCTTGGAATCGAGACGCGCATAGGACACCTCACGAGCAACGGATCCCTGAAAGAATATCAACTAGCCGGGCATCCCAGCGTCCACGCGCTGACGCCACGACCCGATGGAACCGTCTGGTTTATCTCAGATGATGCTTCTCTGGAACACCTGACGTTAAGCGGCCGGATCGCTGCCGTGGCTGCCGCGCCAGCACGATCGGGTGCCGTCCAGCTTGTGTTTCCGAACGATCGGTTTGCGTGGTTGGCGACCTTTAACGAGTCGCTTGTGAATCGCGTTAATCTACAAACGAGAACTAGTCATTCGTACCATCTCCCGTTTGTCAGCAGCGGCGAAGAAAATGCACGGCTGACCTCGACGGACGACGGTAACGTTTGGTATACCAGCCTAGCTGGAAATCGGATCGTGAAATTCGCGAGCGATGGGACGATGACACAGCTGGATCTACCTTGGCGATGCGGCCCAAACCGAGTGATTGGCCTCGATGGCGCGCGCCTATTTGCGTGCTGGGATGGCGCCTACGGCGCCGGAATCATCGATACAAGTGGACCGCAGCCTCGGCCGCTGCAGATTCCAGCAACCAACGACGGAACCGTAGCGATTCCTGCTAAATTAGATGGCCGAGTTTGGTTCATCGCCCGCTCGCACAATGAATTCATCGGCGTTGACAGCAACGGTCAACAAAAACCTTTGATGCTAAAAACGCCCCTTCAGGCCTACGATTTAGTAGCTGCGAATCATCGGCTTTGGTATATTGACAGTTCGGCACGTGAGATCGTCTCCGTAGGGCTAGACGGGTCCGTAAGAGGCGTAACATACCCTCGCATTCCCCCAGACGCTTCAGGATTACCGCCTATTGATGAACTGGTTCCCGACTCGAGTGGTAACGTATGGTTCATCGTTCGGCGCGACCTGGCGCTTTATCGCATTGGCTTAGACGGTCGCCTTGAACGTTTCGCCGTTAGGCCGCGGCCTGTCGCGGGCTTTCGTTGATGCTGCGGCTCCTGATGTTAACCACCTTGGTCGCGGCGAGTCTTAGCGCATCGGTAACGGCTGCGGACCGCACTGGTCCGGCTACGCTAACGGTCATCACGGCAAACTGCCTGGAAGATCTACACGCGCAGCCCGAGGTCTGGTACCTCAAAATGAATGACCGGAACCTGGCTCATGGATTTCTTCATGGCCGGCCGACGCTGGCACGATCGCCGAAGATGGTAGGGGAAAAGGTGGCGCCAGGGATTTATCGATTTAGGCTCAGGCTTCCGGCTGGGAATTACGAGGTTTATGCCGCCGCGGGAAAATGCTTCGGGGGCCAAGTGATGGCCGCCGTCTTGGCGGGGCACTCCCGATCGACGTCGCTTTATCTTTCAAGCGCGTGGAGCATGCTTTTCGATCACGATCATGCGGGGTTGGCCGGCGTACTCCACATTCCTAACGCGAGACTCGATCTCGTAGCTGCCGACGATAATTCTGAAACGCGCTTCGTGGATCAAGAAGATGGCGCATTTTACGCTGATAGCCTTCAACGCATGAAGTGGATACTGCGCGTCTGGGTTGACTGCTGCCGACATGCCGACTTCCCGATCGATCTTTTAGGCGTTCGTCCTGGCGACTACGTCGTAGTTTCGCTGAACGAAATCGATGTGCTCAAGCGCCTCGCATACACAGGGACACTCTTTAGCGACCCCGCCTTTGTTGCGGGAAGTGCGTCTGGAGCCTGGTTCACGAATGGGGACCGCGATACCGTGGGATTCGTCCGGGCCGACGGTTCGCAGGCTGAGTACCCACTATCGCCGAGCCGCTCGCCGAATCTCATCATTTCCGACAGTAAGGGCGGTGCCTGGTTCTCCGAGGCCGGCGCGCTCATCGGTCACGTGGACCCTCGCGGAGAAACTCGGGAAATCAGCCTAGCACCGGTTAGCAAAAGCACACGGATCGCGCGTCTGTTGCTTCAGCCTAACGGCTCATTGGTGGTGGTGACCGCGTATCCTTCAAAGATTTTTCGCATTTTGCCAGACCTGACCGTTCAACCAATCCAACTTCCTCCGACCGTGGACATATCGCAAATCGGCGTGGGTGATGATGGATCGATCTGGTTCAACATCAAAGATCACACCGATGTCGCGAAACTCGATGGAGCGAACTTTTCCATCGTAGCCGTCTCCCCGAAGAATCTCTCGGCGGACGTCACGCGTGCAAATGAGGCCTTCTATGCCATCAGGCAGCAACGGACGAGCGTTGTCTTAAGGGCGTCGCAGCAGTCCACAGGTATGCCGTGGCCCGACTCCACCGAGGGGGTGAACGACGGCCGGGGCGGGGTTTGGATCATTGATTGCTTCAGCGATAGCGTTCGTCACGTTACGTCAAGCGGAGCGACGCACCGGTTTGGCGATCTAGGCTGCCCCGAAAAAGCCATCTCTGACACCGCGGGCGGCATTTGGTTCATTGCGGACCGTTCGCGAACACTTTGGCACATCACCTCGAGCGACGCTTCGAGTAGATATCGGCTGCCGAACCAGATCGCAACTCCCGGCAATCTGACTCTCGATGCCGAGGGCGTGCTTTGGTTTCCGGAGCACGGTATAAATCGAATCGCACTCCTGCAAAATGGGAACTTTCGCGAAATAGACTTGGGCAATCCGGGCGCCACCCCAAACCTAACGATCGTTCCGTGAGAAGTCAATTCCATCGCTTGACTAACGGGACCGCTCAACGGTTGCACTCAGCTCGAGCTCAGCTTCGCAGAACCTTTTCGTACTCGTGAAAGGCTCGGCGTAATGGCTCGGCGAGCACGCTCCGCGAGCATGGTGAAATTCGACGTCGTGGTCGCGGCAGCTATCATTCTTGTATGCGGCTTCGTCGTAGCAGAGACTGCGGGACCGCATTCTATTGCGTCTTCGCGGCTCGAACCAATACTCGCGCGTGAGATCCTGCCGAGACTGCCCGTGACGCTCGAGCTTCTCGTCGGTTCGATGATTATCTCGCTCGCCTTTGGCCTAGCAGCAGCCTGGGTAGCATCAAGAACAAGGAATCGAATCTTCAACGGCACCATTGCAGCCCTGGCACTCGTGCTGCAATCGATCCCTTTCTTTTGGCTAGCATTGTCCCTTTCGGTACTTGCGGCCATCCGTCTTGGTCACTCGGTCTTCGGATGGGCCTCCTCTAATCGCTTTTCCTTGACCGATCACATCGTGCATTTGATCTTGCCTGCAGGCATCGCAGCGCTCGCGCAAATTCCGATCGTGGTGTCCGCTCTGAAATCTTCGGCCAAACAGAACCGCGGCTTTGAGTTCACGTCGCGCCTGTATACGGCGATGCTAGCACTCGCCGAAAGGCTGCCGGAGGTCATTGGCGCATGCCTCATTACCGAGCTCGCCTTTGCGTGGCCCGGCGAAGGCCGGTTCTTGTTCAATGCAGTTAACACGTTCGATCAACCGGCGTTGGCCATGGGTGTCGTCGTTTTTTTCGGTTGGCTCACGCTACTCTTCCGTGTCATCCTAAGGCTCGCGCCAGGCCGCACTTCTGCGATCGAGGCTCGAGATGCGTAAGCGTGAGATTGCAATCGTGGTCTTCGCAGTTGTCGTCCTTACGACGATCTTCATTTCCGCAGACGTGCTGAGAGACTACGCCAACACCATCGACAACCTGCACTGGACCGGAAGGCCATTGCCTCCCTGCTTTGTCGATGCGACTAACTGCGGTGGGCACCTCCTGGGCACGGACGAGGTCGGCCGCGATATTCTTGCACGATTGATTGTCGGAGCAGGCGTGTCCCTTGGAATGAGTTTGGCCGGCGCAATCTTCGAGCTAATCATCTTGGGCTTGCTTCTTCTAGCTGACCGACGAGCTGGTACTAGAGTTCAATTTACGGTCGCATTAAGTGCTGATGCGGTGTCGGCCCTTTCGGCGTGGCCTTTCGTAATTGTCTTCGCAATGGTCACGTTCGGCGAGCCGCCGATCGTTAGACTGGCCATTATCGCTCTCGTTTCCGGTGCATTATTGGCCGCCCGATCGCTGCTGATAATGATTGAAAGAAGCGCCTCGATGTCCGCGGTACGGCAAGCGGGGTGTGATTGGGCCGCCATACTCCTAATGCTGGCAACGATTGATTTCTTTGGTTTCGGCGTTCAGCCGCCCACGCCGTCCTGGGGCAATATGCTCGTCGATTTTCAATCTAGCCTTCAAATTGCATGGTGGGCTGCGATCTTTCCAGCGGCCTTACTTTTCCTGGCGGCGCTCAGTATAGTGCTCGGAGGCCGCGCGATCAGGAACGAATCCGCTCGACAGAACTTGGACGGCGTTGGACGCTCGCAGAAAAGAGCGGACTATGAATCGAGCGTCTAAAGGAACCGTTGCTGGCGCGCTCGGGAAGCTGATAGACGTGCAGCCAACCGCCGTCTTTGAGTTTCCATTCGATGAACTCCGACATTGGTTCCGAATCGGTTCATACGACGTCCGCATGACTGCTAGGAAATCGCCAGGTAAACGACACGATCGCATGGTTGTTGCGATCGGCGGTCCAGAACCGCTCGCCGTCGTAGGCGACGCTACGCGGTTTGAACGGAAACGATCGCAGCGTTTCGATCGATGACGCGGCGGCATCGAGCCCGAGCCGCTGCAGCTGACCGTCGCCCCATCCTTCGTCAACCGTCGCCAAATAGAACGCGCCGTCGACGATCGTCATGCCGACCGGGCGTCGTTCGAGCCGCATTTCGCGTACCGGCGCGCCGCCCCGGTCGAGTTCGATCAGCTTCTTATCCCACGCTTGCGACAGATATAACGTCCCGTTCGCATACGCAAGAAACGATCCGGAGAAATCTGGACACGGGAAGCACGCGGTGAATCCGGCGTCGGGCGTAAATGAGTAAACGTACCGCCAGTCGCGCTCGAGGTCGGGCTCGTCGATCGCTGGAGCGAGGATCAGTCGAAAGTCCGAGCCCGTGTAGGTCACGCCTAGCGATTCGTGCGGCGGAACGAATTCGTGTTGGATCTGCCACGTCTTCGGATCGAGCGCGTAGAGACGACCGTTCGCGGCGCTCGTAACCCACATCGACTCACCATCCCAAGCCAGACCCTGCGGGCCTTGCAGCGGCGAGGGGTAGCGGACGAGCCCCGTCATGCCGTTCCCCCTGCGTTTACGACTTAGTGCACGTAGTCTTTGCCGTGACTTTCCACACTCCGCCGACCTTCGCTTCGCTGAGATCGACTTGTTTAGTCATGGAAAGCATGGTGAACGTGTCGCGAATCGGCGTCATCGTGCGGTCCGTGTCGTAGAACGACCCACCCCAATGGATCGTTTTTCCGGTCCCCTGCGTCGTTTCCGTTCCGTACTTTCCGCCGGAATCTGCGTATGGCGCGTACCAGGTGTTCGTTTTCGCAAGATACGTGCTGTAGCTGGTAACGTCGCCGTTCGGGCTGGCTGTCCTGATCATGATGTTGCCGTCTTTAAGCTTAGTCGCCGTGAACGTAGTCGACGCTAACGCGCCCAGCTCCGAAGGGTGCATCGCGTTTGTGCACGACCACGTGCCGACCATATAATCGTATCCATGCGGACCCGCACCGACCGCCGACACGGACATCGGCGTGTCACCCAGCGCGTTTCCGACAAGACTAGGCGCGAGCACCGCTGCGTAAGCAATTAGTGCAACAACGAGCCGTTTCATAAGGATCACCTCCGCGGCAGCAAAGCAAACAACTAGGCCCTTGGCGAAAAGACAGAAAATTCCTGGCGTTCTGCGAGCAACTCGTTGAGAGATCCGCAAGACGAACCGCACATATATTCCATATTGACGTTGATCGATGTCTATGGTAGCATCGAAAAGTGTCGATGCAACAATGTTGGCCGCCGGTAAAGGTTGCTACGAAGTCGTTTGACGATGAGGCTTGCCTCTTCAAGGCGGTCGGGGATCCCTATCGCCTCCGCATCCTCGCGACGTTAGCGCGTGCGGATCACGAAGTCTGTGTGTGCGATTTCACCGCTGCACTACCATTGAACCAGCCTACGGTCTCCCATCACCTGCGGGTCCTGCGCGAAGCCGGTCTGGTGACCTCCGAGCGCAGGGGCACGTGGGTCTACTACCAACTTGCGCCCGATGCGATCGAGCAAATCCAATCTGCGATCGACTCAGTCTTTTAGGTAAAGGACGTTCGCATGAAAACACATCTCAATTTTTCAACGGTCAATCTCGAGAAAAGCGTGCTCTTTTACTCGATCTTACTTAAAGCAGTGCCAGTAAAGCTGTTGCCTGATTATGCGCTTTTCATTACGAAAGAACCAGGGCTCGAGCTTGCGTTAGACCTGCGCGATACCGTTATCGTCGGATCCGATGCCCACTACGGCGTGTGCGTCGAATCGAGTGAGGACGTCGATGAGGCTGTCGCGCGCCTCCAGAAAGCCGGCCTCGTCGCGTCCATAGAGCGTGACGAGACGTGCTGCTACGCAAGTCAAACGAAGGTGTGGGCGATTGACCCTGACGGCAGGCGCTGGGAGGTCTATACCGTGCTCGAAGATACCGAAGAAAGAAGTAACGTGGATGCGACCTGCTGCACCTCGGATAGCGCCGAGCGCTCCTGCTGCGTTGCATAACTGACCGCCGTGACGCTTGCTCGACGCGCGGCCGCCGAATGTTTGGGTACGGCCCTGCTCCTCGCCGGTATCGTTGGCTCCGGCATCATGGCGGAGCGACTCTCCGGCGGAAACACCGCCATTGCCCTTTTAGCAAACGCCATCGCTACAGGCGGCGTGCTCGTCGCGGTCATTCTCGCGTTCGGGCCGATTAGCGGCGCGCATTTCAATCCGGCGATCTCGTTGGCCGACGCGGCTAAAGGCGGATTGTCGTGGCCAGACGTTCCGGCGTACGTCACGGCTCAAGTCTTTGGCGCAATCGTAGGCGTAATCGCGGCAAACCTGATGTTCGCGGAGCCCGCTATCTCCTGGTCGCAACACGGACGCCACGGTACGCCGATTCTACTCAGCGAATTCATCGCGACGTTCGGGTTGCTCGTCGTTATCTGGGGCTGCGCTCGCCATCGGTCGCATCTAACCGCTTTTGCGGTCGCCGCCTATATCGTTGGGGCATATTGGTTCACGGCGTCCACTTCGTTCGCAAACCCCGCCGTCGCGATCGCCCGATCTCTGAGCAATACGTTTGCCGGGATTGCTCCGCAGGACGTGCCAGGTTTTATAGCGATGGAACTACTCGGGACGCTGGCGGCTACCGCGCTCTTTGCCTGGTTGTTGCACGATCGACGCGAATCGAAAGACGTTCTCCTACCGCGGGAGTCGCCCGAGGCCGAACGAACGCTCAAAACCATGAAGCGACCAGTCCTTTTCGTCTGCGTGCATAACTCGGCCCGGAGTCAAATGGCAGAGGCATTCTTAAACGCGCGTTGTCCAGACGACTTCGTTGCGGAAAGCGCGGGACTCGAACCGGGGGAGTTGAATCCGCTCGCCGTCGCCGCAATGAGCGAAGTCGGAATCGATATTTCCAATAAGCAGACGAAAAGCGTCCTCGATAAGGTAAAAGCCGATAAGGTTTATTCGTTTGTGATAACGGTCTGCGACGAAACAACCGCGCAGAAGTGCCCCGTTTTCCCGGGACTCGCGCGGCGGCTACATTGGAGCTTTCCAGACCCGTCGTCGTTGAGCGGTACCTGGGATCAACGACTAGCTCGGACGAGACATATTCGCGATGAAATCCGGGCGCGTATCGAGGACTGGTGCTCGGCGGCTTGTTCGTAGCGATCGTTAGGGTCACTCGTCTTGCCATCCGCCGGCGGATGCGTCAAAAGCTACTCGGAAACGCATTCGTTGCGTTTGATTCTGCGCGGACTTGGGAAAATCGTTTCCGGTCAAGTAAACGAGTGAAGGGAAGGCTTTGAAGAGCGGCCGCTGACCAACTCCCAGTGGCCGCTCTTCAATCCAGGTTAGTGACCGGCCAATGTCACGTTGCTGACAAACCGCGGGGCGAAGTTGCGTCGAAAATTAAAAGACGATGACTATAAGCGCGCGGGCCGTTTCTTATTTCTGTGCGGGGGAAGATGTGAACTAGACACAGTTCACAACTAGCAAATCATTTGAAAGGAAATCCCCGCGTGTTCACACGATCAACTACCGCATGCCTTGCGATGCTCTTGTTCGCAACTCTAGCAGCCCCGCTTGCAGCTAACGCTTCGCCGCCGTCGCGGCTGCACGCCGAGTTGAACCGTATCCAAGCTGGCTACAAGAACGGTTCGCTCAACACGACACAGTACAAAACGGATATGGTAAGGTGGCGAGGTATACGTCGGCAAATGCGACATGATTGGCGTCGTAACGACGGACCGCTAAAGACGGGTCAGCGACAGGTAATCCTGCGCGACGAGAGCCGGCTGGGCGAGCGCATCCAAGACCAGCGGCAGCGCCCGCCGCAGTAGATCACCTAAAATCGATCGCCGTCCGCTGTTCATCCGTCGGGGAGGATGAATAGCGGGCCGTCATCGTACCGCGAAGTTCGTAGCACGTACCCTGCCGATGCAACGCGTGTTGGCCTCGTTCAATGCGTCAAAGAACGAACGTGCGATAGCGTAAGCACATGCGTTTGCTGCCTCAGATGGGCTTCCGAACGCAACGTGCGCGACGTTGGGGATCGTGACCACGGTAGATCTCGATAGCGTCTGCGCGACATAGGCACCAAACGACGCAGCGGTTTGGGCGTCATATTGCGCGTTGATAACCAGGGTAGGTATGTTACTTCTGGTCGCTCCTCGCACCAACGAAGAAACCGCCGGGACGTTCCAGTCGCGACAGTTCTCACGTATGAACGGCAAGTTGGGGGCATTTCTGAGAACGGAGATTGGGAACGTTGGAAACGCGCGTCGTCCGGCTGCGATGACGCTTTCGGTCGTTTCGTACGGCACCCACTCGCCGCACGTGACGCTGTTGAATACGCCATTCGCAAAGACGCCGATACTGCCGGTATCGAGTTTTGGTGCTGCCCAAGTCGACGCGATTGGCGCCGGGTCGCCGTGGGCGAGCGCGTAGATCGATGCCGGGACCTTAGCTGCAACGTGCGTCCCCGGCGACACCGCCCATTGCACGAGCATGCCGCCGCTGATCGTAACGCGTACTTTTCCCTGATGGCCGGGCACGTCGACCTTGACGGTCTTGGGCGCTGCTTCGTACTGGATTACCAATCGCCGGAAGATCGCGCCGATGTCTCCATAGTGGTTCCGGCATGCCGATTGAGCCCGACAGGCTTTGAAAACCGCATTTATTCCCTCGCTGGCGCTGGTCCAGGTCGCAACTCCCCCGGCCAGATCCGGCGGAAGCACGCCATCGATCGCGACGGAGCGAATTCCGCTAGGATGCTGCCGCATGTACGTGAGCGCGAGATCCGTCCCGTACGAGATTCCATAAACGTTCCATTTCGCGATGTGCAGCGCAATGCGCAGATCTTCGAGATCGTCCGCACTCTCTAACGTGTTGTATGCAGCGAGGTCGGAAGTCCGTGCCGCGAGCTCTTGGTGGCACTCCCGCGTTGCGATGGAATACGCGTTGCCTGCCGCAGCAGAGTCGTACGGCAAGTCCAGCGTGTTCGCTGCCCAGCGATCGACCGATGCGCACGTAAGCCGCGGCCGGGAAGTGTACGTGCCGCGCTGCGACATGAAGATCACGTCTCGATCGGCATTGAGTTTCCCGGCGAGAGCCATCGGAATCTCAGTGATTGCGTCGTCGCCGGGGCCACCGGCGAGCCAGACGATCGGATCGCCGTTCTTCTTCGCCGAACTTGCAGCAACGATCGCCACCGAAAGACTGATCGTTGGTGCGCCGGCACGGTGCCGGTTTTCAGAAACGTTGAGCCGGCCGCAGCGGGCATGTTTTAAAGATTCAATGGGCTGCGGCGGAGAGGGACATGGATCAAGAATAAAAGACGGCGTATTCGTGGTCGAAGATTTGGGCGCAACCGCGATCGCGCTCAACGTTACGAGAGCGCAGGCGAGCACCGCGAAGTACGGTATGCGTTTCATTTGAAATCGTTTCCCGTTGATTTATTTGGGCCGAGCGTGAAGCCTTCCCGGGAGGCGAGGTCGTACACCTGGAAGTGAAGCGTCGTGCGTGTTCGTCGGTTAGGACTCCGTGCCTATTGCGGAATTCTCGTTGCCCTCGCCGCGGCAGCAGGCTGCTCCACGCAGACCAGTGGCACCGGACGCCTATTTCCATCCGGAAGCGTTACCTATGCGACGGCCGGCTCGTCGCCGATTGGGATCGTCGGTATCGGCAAGAATTCAACGCTCGACAATCTTGTGACGCGTTTTATGGTGGCGTCGTACGTTCCCAACGCGCAACTTGCCGTGTCGGTGGGCGGGAAGACGGTCTTCTCGCATGCGTACACGTTCACTCGGATCGCAGCGTCGACGACGCAGCGATCGACGATCATGCGACTGGCAAGCAACACGAAGGCGTGGACGTCGGGAGCGCTTTACGAGTTAATCAAAGCCGGGAAAGTGCATCCGAACGACAAGGTGTTTCGCTACTTAGGCATCACCAAGCCGCTGCCGTTGCACGCGAAAGTCGATCCGCGAGTCTACGACATCACCATCGAGGATATGATTCTCCACGAATCCGGCTGGGACGATGCGAAATCCGGCTACGACCCGACGTTCCACATGCGTGAGATTGCGCTCAACCTCGGTTTGAAGCACGAGGTTCCCTTGGTGGACTTCGTGCGGGTCCAACTGGCCCAGCCGTTACAAGAGCCGCCCGGCCAGGTGTACGCGTACTGCAACTTCTGTTACACCGTGCTCGGCATGGTCGTTGCCAAGGCATCGGGTCAGACATACGCGGATTTCGTCGCACAGCACGTCGCCGAACCGATCGGGGTCGGTAACGTTGAGATCTCTCCCACCGTCGGCTCGCGCCTGCCGGACGAAGTCGCGAAATATTACTCGCGCTATACGGGTTTGTCGGCCGTTTACGTTCGCTCGCAGGCGCAGTATCCATATCCGTATAGCGGTGACGACATGGTGCTCGAGATTGCCGGCGGCGCCGCCGAACTCGCGACGAATGCGGATTCGATGCTCGCGTTCATGAACAAATATCTCATTTGGGGTGTCGGCACGCCGGAGCCCGGCGCCGACTGGGCACGTGAAGGCTCAATGCCCGGTACGAATACGTGGGCCGAACAACTCCCCAACGGCACCAACTATGCATTTCTCGTCAATACGCGACAGTTCGTCTACGGACGGCGCCCGAACGCGTTTCAATATTTACAGTCGCAGATCGAGCACGTGCTTAACCAATAACGCGCTCATTCGGCTGCGCTCGCGCCGCTCAGCCCTTCGACTGCGCTCGCTGCGCTCGCTCCGCTCAGCCCTTCGACTGCGCTCGCTGCGCTCGCTCCGCTCAGGATGACAGGTGCTTGGCCCAGACGGATTGGCAGGCGGCGATGCCGTCGCCGATGCCGGCGCTAACCTCGGATGAGTTGTTCGGCGTTTCGGTGCGCGATTCGAAGCCGCTGTCGTCCCAGGCGTACCATCCAACGTAGGTTGCGCCGAAATCGCAGAACGCTTTGGCTTGGGCGAGCATTTCGCCGCGCGTCAAGCCGGGCTGGTAGTAGCGGTTTTCGTACGAGCCGCCCCAGGCTTGGCCGATTCCGTAGAGCGGCGTGCGCGCAAGTTGCCAGCCGTGACGCTCGAGCGTTTTCGCCATCGCGGGCAACAGCGATTTCATCGACCAGTCGAGATGCCGCCCCCACGACGGCTGCTTGCGTCCAAACGGCGAGTAATTGTACCAGCCGACAACGTCGCAGCCGCCATTGGAATAATTTGCGCCCGTGCCCGGATCCCAACCGAGTTTGCCCGGCAGCAACACCGCAGCGCCGAAACCGCAGATCGCAGGGTGGCCAGACGCTTTCTTTGCGACGAGCGCGTGAACTTTTTGCAGCAAGGCGCGACCGCTGCCGCTGTCCCACCACGCCCAATCGTCGAGTACCCAGTGACCCACGACGTAGGAAAGCTTTGCATCCCGCGTCAGCAGCGTGTCAACGTGCTGCAACACGACCCGTTCCGAATTGAATTTCGGATCCTCGTCGGTGCGGCAGTAGGGGTTGTCCCGGTAGTTGCTCGGCGGTGGTTTGATCGTGTGGTTCGGTGACATTCCCAGTAGAACAGGTAGCCGGAAATGCTGCCGTCGACGACCGCGATTCCGTGCGAAGTAAGCGCACGCTCGAGGGCGCTCCCCGGAGCGGGCACGCCCCCGTACAAAATCGTCGTGTTGATCCCCTGACGAGCAGCCGTTGCGGCGCGCTGCCGTGTGTCGACGCTAAAGCCGATGATGGCGTGCTGCGCAAGACCGCGCGAAACCGCCACGGTGCTCGAACCCGAGGATGCGGGCAGCACTGCCGAATGCATCACTTGACACCCCGCCATCGCAAGCGCGGTTCCAGCGACGGCAATCGTCGAGGCGAGTCCGCTATTTTGCATGTGGAGCAGCGATCGCGGCGAGCATGTCGGGCGTTCCGTCGATGCGTTCGAGATGCGGATACTTGACGCCGTCGTGATAGTCGAGTGACAGCGTCTGATACCACCCGGATTGCTTCACAATCAACGTTATCGGCGCGGCCGAGTGCACCGCTCCGCGCAGCGCGTATTCGAGGGCGTCCGGCGAAAATTCTTGACCGTTGACCGCGAGAATCGTCATGCCTGGAACGAGCCCTCCGCGCCACGCTGCCGAATTCGGTCGGACGTCGTGCACGACGCCTTTGTCGCTGAGATTGGTACCGTAGCCGTACCAGCCGATGACGCCGTGATCGTCGGCTTGATTGGCTTCGATGAACTCGTTGGGCTTGGACGAGTAAACGATCTTCCAGCCGGCGCGTTCGAGTTCGTCGGTAGGCGGATGGATCGTCGGATGGTACACGTATCTTTCGAAGAACTCGTGCCAGTCGTACGGTTCGACCGAGTTGAGTAAGCTCTCGACTTGCGCGCGCGTGTAGGTAACGACGATTGGCCCGGTTGTGGACGGTTCGGTGAAACGGTGAAGGAACGTATCGAGCGAACGTGCGCCATGCGAACGTGCGCGAATAATAGTATCCGCGTCGAGCCACACGAGCTCGCCTTCGGTGTAGAAGTCGTTCGCGTCGCGGCGAATGGAGCCGTATTGGCCGCGCGCGAAGTAGTAATACGGCGCGCCGGTGGTCAGATCGATAAGCGGCGTCGTGGTGCGGCCGGACTCCGTGTCCATATCCGCATAGACCGTCGCGAGATACTCCGGATACTGCTTCGGTTGGCGAATGCCGCAGCGAAACGACAGCAGGTCACCGAGGTATTGGTTCATTCCTTCGTAGACCCACAGCAAGTCCGTTTTCATCGGCACCTGAAAATTCGGTGTCGTCAGGTCGTCGGGACGCCGGTACTTCCCATTCCACGAGTGCGAAAACTCGTGGGTGATCAAATCGCCGTCGGCGAGCGATTGCGATGGGTCGGTAAGAAATTCGTCACCTGCACGGTCGTCGCTCGATTGATGGTGCTCGATGCCCTGGAAGCCGACCTCGTCGCTAAGCGTCAGCAGTGCGTGATAGTCAATGAAGTGCCGCGATCCGTACATTGCAAACGCTTCTGCGGGCATCCGCTCGTACGCCTTGATCAACTCGGACGGAACCTCCAAGTCTTGCGGGCAGTCGGCGAATGCGTCGAGTTGCACGAACGCCGCACCGTCCTTCCAAAGGTCCCATTTCTTGACGTAGCGCCCGAGATCCAGTGGCGAGTCGACGAGGTGATTGAGCGGCGTCACCGCAAAATCGACGCGATTTCCGCTTTGCACCGGGTCGCGCAACGCCGTCGCGTACTGCCATCCGTCCGGCAAGATAATCGACGGTCTAATCGCATACTCGTGCGAGTTCACACCGGCTTGATACAGCAACGCGCGATTCCAATTGACGATCGCGAGCGATCGCGTCGACATCGTGTCGTCCGGCGCGTTGAGCAACACGTCGAAATCGACGTCGAGCGATGAAACGCCGGCTGGAACGTTCACGTGGAACGCGTACAAATCTACTTGGTCGCGACGCCAGTCGAGTGGGTTTCCATCGGCGCTGATTCGCAATGCTGCGAGATCGTTGAGCGGCCCGGTCGGCCCATGCTCGCCCGGAATCCACTTCGGATAGACGAGCGTCAGCGAGCCGGGCGTCACCGGAACGCGCTCGTGGGCGTAAAAAATTCCGCGCGACGCCTGCGAGGCGTCGAGGACGAGCGTAACCGTCGGCGCCGCAGCAACGGAACGCGGAATGACGAGCGCCGCAGCGACGACAATAAAAATAAAAACGCAGAAACGAAGCATCCGGCCGCCTTCGCAGTACCGCTTGCGGACCCTGCGCCGCCGCCGCGTGAAAAATCGGTGATGAGGAAGGTCCAAACCCTCGACGGGACCAATAGCACCAGGTTCTTTCCATCCCCTTTCCGGAGGTCGGTAACCCACGTGAAGATCGTGGTGACGGTCAAACTCGTGCCGGACCCGAATGCGGAAAAGCGCATCGATCCGGCAACGAAGCGCCTCGTGCGCGCAGGCGTCGAAACGGTACTCAATCCGTACGACGAATACGCACTCGAGGCGGCTCTGCAATTAAAGGAACGCGCCGGCGACGCGTCGGTCGTTGTATTCAGCATGGGACCCGAAGCGTTGCGCGAGACGTTGCGCAAGGCGCTGGCGATGGGCGCGGACGAGGCGGTGTTCCTTTCCGATGCGGGTTTAGAAGGCAGCGACGTCTGGGCGACTGCGTACGCGATGTCGCACGCGCTGCAAAAGATTGGATTCGATCTGCTCGTCGTCGGCGGTCTTACCGACGACGGCAGCACGGGCGCAGTTCCCGGCGCGCTCGCCGAGCATCTCGGCTTGCCGTGCATCACCAACGCGCGCAAAGTCGAAATCGACGGTAACGCGCTGCGCGTCGAACGCGAAACCGACGCGGGATACCAAACCGTTCACGGACCGCTGCCGGCGTTGCTCACGACGGCGCTGACGTTTGGCGAACCGCGCTATGCGTCGCTCAAAGGCATCATGGGTGCCAAGAAAAAGACGATTGCGCCGCTGTCGCTTTCCGACCTCGGATTGGAAGTCGCCGTCGGAACCGACGGCTCGAGGATGGTACTCGAGGCGTTCGCACCACCGCCGCCGCGCGGAAAGGGTCGCGTCGTCGAAGCCGCGGACGGCGAAACCGGCGCAAACGCGATCTTCGATTTTCTCAAAGAGAAGAAGTTCGTATGAAAGACGTCATCGTCTACGCCGAACACCGCAACGGTGACACGCGCAAGGTTACGTTCGAAATGGCAACCCAGGCGCGCGCCCTGGCCGACGCGCTCGGAGGCCGCGCGCATGCAGTCGTGGTCGGGAGTGGCTCCCAAAGTCTCGCCGAGCAACTGGCGCGCTATCCGCTCGACGTGGTGCATTGGAGCGACGACGCCGATGTCGACCGCTTCCTCTTGGACCCCGCAGTCGATTACGTCGCCGCCGTCGCCAAGGATACGGGTTCGGCGTTGGTCCTCGTCGCGAACACCCTCTCGGGCCGCGACCTCGCGGGCAAGTTGCTAGCGCGACTGAACGCCGGCATCGCCGCCGACGTTACCGAGT
>Ga0102924_1000177_pt1 | contig 81049 bp, 86 predicted proteins | sample PaiPotPPM11metaG_FD_80116 | JGI IMG/M metagenome (GOLD analysis project Ga0102924, IMG submission 80116) | Iron sulfur acid spring bacterial and archeal communities from Banff, Canada, to study Microbial Dark Matter (Phase II) - Paint Pots PPM... ...
CACCAGTGACGAGAGCGCCACCGAGAGAGCTCAGGCACCGGCCCTTGGCTCTGGTGAGGTGGAGACCCGCCCAGACCTCGGCTGAAGCCGCCGCCATCCGCTCAGGGTCGGGGTAGAGCACAAAGCCATCGCCGAGCTCGACGCGTCCACCGAGAGTGGTCAGGATCGCGCGCCGGACCGTGAGCGCCAGCCGCAGGTTCACCTGCTGGGCGGTGACCATCGCCAGCAGCGCTCCCAGGGGGTCGAGGTAGCGAACCGGGAAGACGCCGGGATGGAGCTCGAGAAGCACGGCGATGACGGGGTCGCGGCCCGCCAGGCCGACCAGGGCCGACCGGCCGTCGACGAACATCCCCTCCAAGCGAGCCTGGAGCCGCTCGGGGATGGATGAGGAGACACTCTTCACGTCCAGCAACAGCTGGCCAGCCTCCTGACTGCGCACGGACACCGCTCCGACCTGACCGTCGACGCGGAAGGGGCGGCGGAAGCTCTTCCCGTCCCAGCGGTCCATCAGGTCGTCGCCGTGGCGGCGGAAGCGCTCCAGCGATGCGACCAGGTCGAGCTCCACCGGAACTCTGAGCAGCCCCGGCCCCTAGGCTGCGTTCATGTCGTGGGGTGCTGGGTCAGACCCCCGAGCTGGACCCGGTCAGCCTCCCCTCGGAGTAACCCCAACCCATCTCAGGTGTAGCTGGGCCGCTGGGGCCTCCGGAGCTTCCCGCGCCGACCCCGTAGTGGGCAGGATCCCGGCGCGCCAAGCGGGCCGGGATCGCATAGCAGGCGCTGGCGAAGATCGCCCATCCGAAGAAGAGCGGCAGCCCGATGCTCCAGATGTCCAAGGCCATGTAGAAGTGGAAGTCGATTGGATCCATGGCCTGAAGCGCCGCCATCAGCAGACCCACCAGCCCCAGGGCCAGATTCATGAGTACGAAGCCCTGGGCGAGAATGCGCCCGCGAGCGGCCCGAAATCGGTCCACCGGGCTGGTGCGCCCTGGCAGTTCCGGGCCGGGGCGCCATCCCCGCCACAGATATAGGATCAGCACCGCCCAACTGAGACCGCCGCCGGCGAACACCACCACGCCTAACACGGTCATGTCCTGACCCACCGCTGGGGACTGGCCGTAGGTGACGGCGTAGACGCCCTCGTTGAGGAGCAGACCACCCCCAGTCAGCAGGGCCGCGCCGAAGACCGCGACGGCGGCGGCGATGGACCAGTCGGGGGCCTTCCAGTGCCGATGCGGCAACCGGTCGTCCATGGCGGCGAGCGACTTCCACAGCAGGGGAGCGCCTATGGCCCAGCCCAGCCAGGGTGGAAGGATGGCCGGTATCCAGTCCACCAGGGGGTTGAAATGGAAGTCATAGACGTCCCAGATGCGGAGAAGGTTCTCTGCCGCCCAGATCGCCAGGGTGTAGCAGAGCAGATAGAAGAAGCCGCCCACCACTAGCTGGTACCGGGACTCGGCCAGCCGCTGCAGGCCACCGTCAGGAGGAGCGAGCAGTCCAGCCACCTTCCAGTAGAGAGGACCGAGGAGAAAAAGGATCAGCACCACCGGGGTGAACCAGGGCAGGATGTCGATCAGCAGGTTGAAGTGAAAGACGACCGGGTTTATGGCCTTGAGCAGCACCATCAGGGCCCACACCACACCGACGAAGGCCAGCCCCAGGAAGCAGGCGCCCACCAGCACTTCGAAACGGCGTTGGACCAGGATCGCCAACTTCACCGGCGCCAATGTTAGCCGGGCCGATAAGGGTTTCGGGCCTCCGGGGCGGCCAATCCCGTGCCCTAGCATGACCGGCTAGATCGTAGGCCGATCTAACGTTGGGCGACCTGTCGTGGCTAGGTAGCCTCCCAGCGGCCATCAGCTTTGGCTCGGTCGATCGCCGCCAGGCCTGGGGGTCGCATCCGCCCCTGATCCAGCAGCCGTTGGGCCAGAGCTACGTTGGTACGGGACCAGGAGCTGCGCCGCTGCCGCGGGGTGAAGCGCTGGCGGTAGGTGGCTTGGTCCCGACGTCCCACCTGGCCGTCGATCCAGCCGTGGCAGATCGCCTCCTCCAGGGCCTGGTAGTAACTGAGAGTGGTCGGAGCCATGGTCCCCTGCTTGGCCAGCACCAGCCAGACGCCCTGGGAGTCACCGTGGTGATCACCGAGCCAGGCTCTCCAGCCGTCCGCGTCGACGACCACCAGCTCTGGGAGTTCAGCCACCATCCACCGCCTCGGGATTGTCGGGAATGCGAGCGATGCTAGCGAGCGACAGGATCAGCCGGGTGAGGCCGGGTTAGAGGGATCGGAAGATCACCGCCAGTCCCAGGAAAATCAGCACCAGGGCGACCGCGGCCAGGCAGCCGAAGTCGAAGCTGACCAGGAGCCGGAGCTTGCCCCCGAAGTCCCCCACCTGAGGTGAGCGCAGCGGCCGGGGCGCATCGGGTATGGGGCCCTGACGGGCGACGGGCTCCGCCGCGCGGGCTCGTCCCCAAATGCTGCGCAGGCTGATGGTGGCGCCGCCGGCCATCAGCAGACCGACCGCGAGGATGACGACCCCCAAACCGACGCCACCGGGCTTGCTGACCGTTGCCAGCAGAGTTGTGGCTAGGACAACCACTGTGGTGCCAGCGCATCGCGAGCAGACGCGGGATCGGCGCTAGGGCAGCGAACGGTATTCGTGTCTGGCCTCGCGCACCCAGCCCACGAGTGCCGCCAGCACGATGACCAGGCCAACCACCACGACCTCTATCTTGGTGATGACGCCGATCAGGGACATGGCGATGCCCACCGCCAGGAGGATGGGCCAGAAGCTGGGGCCGGGCAGGTGGGTCGTGCCGTCCGCGTGGTGGGCTTCAGACGCTTCCGGGCTTGGCGGCGCCTCATTTGACATGCGAAGAGCTCAGGTAAAGCGTGGCCCAGACGAACGCCATCGCCAGCATCAGCACCGCGATCACGGTCAGGAGCAACCCGAAACGCACATTGCCGCGGGCCTCTTTCTGGTCCATCAATGCTCTCCAGTTTCAGGTTGCGCCACCGACGGCGGCTTGACACCTCCGAGTAAACCACGGTCGGCCCTGGAGGTGGTGCTGGCCGAGCCGGCGTCCGCCGCGGCTTGCCATCCCAGAGCCGCCAGCACCACCACCGTTGTCCAGGTGGCGGAGCCCAAGGCCAAATGCAGATCCTGGAGAGCCTCAGGAGCCTGGAGGGTCGCCACCAGCCCACCGGCGGCAATCTGGGCCAGGAGAAGCACCGCCACCAGGTCGGCGACCAGGCGGGCACCGGGGATACCGCGCCACTGCCGGGCGGCGTGCATGACGAAGATGGCAATCAGGATGGTCGCTATCAGCACCATCAGCCGATGCGCATCCTGGATTATCACCAGCGGCTCCGCCACCCCGGGCAGCGAGCTGCATCCCGGCCAGGATGGACATGCGTAGGTGGCACCGCCGTCGACCACTAGCGAGCCCGAGATCATCACCAGGAACGTGGCACCAGCCGCCCGGTAGCCCCACGGAGTCAGCCGGCGGCCCGTCGCCGGTATTCGATCAACCAGGCTGGTGACCGCGGTGACCCATACGACCCCCAGCAGGATCATGGCGGTGAGCAGGTGCAGCGCCACCGTGATGGGAGCGTTGTGGGTGATCACCGTGATCGCCCCCAGGATTATCTGGATGATGATGATCCCCAGGGCTGCCACGGCCGGCACCAGCACCGAGGGCCGGCTGCGTGCGAAGCGCCAGGCTGCCAGAGCGGTGAGGATCACCATCACGGCGACCAAACTCACCAGATAGCGGTGGGACTGCTCGAGGATGGAGTGAAAGTTGTCAACCGGGCCCAGCTGCCCGTAGCAGAGGGGCCAGCCGGGGCAGCCCATCCCCGACTCGGTGACCCTGACGGTGCTGCCCAGGATCACCAAGAAGTAGGTAAGAACCCCGGTGATTAGCGCGAATAATGGCAGCAGCCAGGCGAGACGTTGAAGCCTTGCTCCCCCCAGATTCGACGTCAAGGAAGAACGGTGCCGGGGGAATTGATTTGGTGGCCCGCCAGGCGCAGGTCGCGCAGAGGCCGATCGCTGTTGACCTCGGGGACATCGTCGAAGTTATAGGGCGGCGGCGGCGAGGTGGTGTACCACTCCAGCGAGTTGCCCTCCCAGGGATCGTTGGGCGCGGTCTTGGGCCCGTGCAGAGAAAGCACCACGTTGTAAAGGAAAATCAGGATGGCCAGGGCGATGATGAAGGATCCCACCGTGGAGGTCAGGTTGAGGGCGCCCCAGCCGCGGTCGATGCCGTAAGTGGCGATCCGCCGCGGCATGCCCAGCACCCCCAGGAAGTGCATGGGCATGAAGGTGACGTTGAACCCGATGATGAGGATCCAGAAGTGCCATTTGCCCAAGCGCTCATTGAGAAAGCGACCGAAGATCTTGGGCCACCAGTAGTAAAGGCCGGCAAAGACTGCAAAAAGTGAGCCTCCCACCAGCACGTAGTGGATGTGGGCCACCACCCAGTAGGTGCCGTTTAGCTCGTAGTCAATGCCCAGCGATGCGAGGAAGACGCCGTCCAGGCCGCCGATCAGGAACATGAGAATGAAGCCGACCGCAAACAGCATCGCGCTCGTGAAACGAATCGAGCCGCCCCAGAGCGTGCCCAGCCAGTTGAATATCTTCACACCGGTCGGTATCGCGATGACCATGGTTGTCGCCATGAAGAAGATCTGTACCGGCAATGGCAGCCCTACAACGAACATGTGGTGGGCGAAGACCATGAACCCCAGGACGCCGATGGCCGCGATAGAAACCGCCATGGCGCGATAGCCGAAGATGGGTTTGCGGGTGAACACCGGCAGAATCTCAGAAATCACGCCGAAACCGGGCAGGATCATGATGTAAACCGCGGGGTGGGAGTAGAACCAGAAGATCAGCTGGTAGAGGACCGCGTTGCCGCCGCCGGCCGGGTTGAAGAAGTCGGTGCCCAGCTGGCGATCCAGCAGGACCATGGCCAGGGCGGCGGCCAGGAAGGGCGAGGCCAGCAGGACCAGCGCCGAGGTCACCTCCATGGCCCAGACAAAGAGGGGGATGCGGAACCAGGTCATCCCCGGCGCCCGCATGCGATGGATGGTGACCAGGAAGTTGACGGCTCCCATGACCGAGGAGATGCCGATGATGTGCAACCCCAGGATCCAAAGGTCTTGTCCCACCTGGGGCGTATAGAGCTTCTCGGCCAGGGGGACATAGCCGGTCCAGCCGTCGGAGGCAGCGCCACCAGGCATGAGGAAGCCGCTGTACATGACCAGACCACCGAGCGGGAGCAGCCAGAACGCGAAGGCGTTTATGCGGGGAAACGCCATGTCCTTGGCACCGATCATGAGCGGGACCATGAAGTTTCCGAACGCGCTCCACACCGGGATCACGAACAGGAAGATCATGGTGGTGCCGTGCATGGTGAACAGCTGGTCGTACTGCTGCGCTGTCAGCAGGGTGCCGTTGGGTTGGGCCAGCTGGGTTCGAATCAGCAGCGCCATCAGACCACCGATCAAGAAGAAGATGAAGGTGGTGAAGAAATAGAGGAGCGCGATCTTTTTGTGGTCGGTGGTGGTGATCCACTCCCACACCTTGTCGTAACTGCGGGGGACCGGTCGGGTCAGAGGCAGTTCTACGGTAGCCATTGGTCCTCAGAAAACCCTCAGGAAAGCTGGCTCAGATAGGTCTGGTACTGGGCCATGGTCACCACCTTGACGGTGATCAGCATGGAGTCGTGACCGACGCCGCAGAACTCGAAGCACTGGCCTTCATAGGTACCGAGCTGGCTGGCCTCGATGAACGCGTGGTTGGTGATTCCAGGGATGGCGTCGATCTTGGCTCCCAGTTGTGGCACCCAGAATCCGTGAATTACATCTTTGGAGCTGGTGGTGAGGTCGACGGGAACGTTGACCGGCATCTCCATGGTTCTGACCGAGCTCTTGCCGTTGGAATAGACGAAGGACCAGTAAAACTGCTGTCCGATCACGTGGATCTTGACGGCATCACGGGCCGCCGGAGTCGACGGGTTGGGCCCGCTGCGCAGGTAGCCGACGTTGACAACGGTGAGCATGAACAGCGCGAACAGCAGCACCGCCGGGCCGATGACCCAGGCCCGCTCCAGTCGCGGGTTGCCATGGATCTGGGCAGGCATCTCGTCGTCGGACCGGCGCCGGAAACGGAAGCAGGCATAGATGATGGCCCCACCCACGCCTAGCAGCACCACGATGGCGCAGGCCATGAAAACGTAGAAGAGCATGTCGATGGTCCGGGCCGGGGGACCGGCACCGTCCAAGAAATTGGTGTTTGCGGCCAGAACCGGGGATATCGCCAGCGTCAGACCACCGAGGATCCCGAGCGAGGCACCGGTCAGCAGTTTTCCGCCACGGCGCCTACCTCTGGTCCTCACCCGCTCCTGCGCACCTCCCCGAACCGTGGCTTCGACTGCGGCTGCCCGAGTGGCCGCGCCGATCGGCGCGTCGAGTATGCCCACCGCCTGAACTCACTGTCAAACGGCGCCTCAAGGGGAGCCGCGGGCGCCGAGAACTAAGATGGACTGGGCAGGGCGGAGCATCAGGAGCTGAAGAAAGGCATGGCCGAGAGCCCATCTCGCGACCCCCTCGGAGTGCGGGCGGAGCTGGGCCCCGGGGGACCACGGTTCTACAGTCTGGCTCGACTCCGGGACCAGGGGCTCGCTGACCCCGACCGCCTGCCCAGCACCGTCAAGATCTGGCTGGAGATGTTGCTGCGCGAGGCGGGCGGCAACCACGCCGCGCCCGAGGACGCCGTCTTTCTCGCCAAGTGGCAGGGCCAGGTGGCGAAGGCGGACGAGGAGCGGGAGCTGCCCTACTTTCCCGCCCGGGTGCTGCTCCAGGACTTCACCGGCGTGCCGGCGGTGGTGGACCTGGCCTCGATGAGATCGGCGATGGCTCGCAGCGGCGGCGACCCCGAGCGCATCGACCCCCTGGTGGACGCCGACCTGATCATCGATCACTCAGTCCAGGTCGACGCCTACGGCAGTCAATCGGCTTACGGGGCCAACCTGGAGCGGGAATACGAGCGCAACTACGAGCGCTACAGCCTCCTCCGTTGGGCTCAGCAGGCCTTTCGGGGCTTCCGGGTGGTTCCTCCGGGCATGGGTATCTGCCATCAGGTCAACCTGGAGTACCTGGGCAGAGTGGTGCGGCTCCAGGAAGAGGATGGCGCCCAGCTGGCGATCCCGGACAGCCTGGTGGGAACCGACTCCCACACCACCATGATCAACGCCCTGGGGATCCTGGGCTGGGGCGTGGGCGGCATCGAGGCCGAGGCGGCCATGCTGGGACAGCCGCTCCTGCTCACCCCGCCCCTGGTGGTAGGGGTTCGTTTCACCGGTCGGCTCAACACCGGGGTCACCGCCACCGACCTGGTCCTGCGGGTCACCGAGTGGCTGCGGCGCCACGGAGTGGTGGGCAAGTTCGTGGAGTTCTGTGGTGACGGGCTCGACAGCTTATCGCTGGCCGACCGAGCCACGATCAGCAACATGGCCCCGGAGTACGGTGCCACCGCCTCGCTCTTTCCGGTGGACCAGATCGTCCTCGACTACCTCGCCACCACCGGCCGACCGTCGGAGCTGATCGACCTGGTCGACCGCTACACCCGCGAGCAGGGCCTGTTCCGCACCGCCGACTCCGCGATTCCCGTGTTCACCGAGCTGCTGGAGCTGGACCTCGACTCAATCGAGCCCAGCGTCGCAGGACCGAGGCGACCTCAAGATCTGGTTCCACTGGCCCAGATCGGAGAGAGCTTCGTCAGCAACTTCCCGCCACGGTCGGAAATACCGGCGCCCCCAGAACGGCCGAAGCTGGAGGACGGCTCGGTAGTGATCGCCGCCATAACCAGCTGCACCAACACCTCCAACCCCAGCGTGATGGTGGCGGCGGGTCTGCTGGCGCGCCGGGCGGTTGAGCGTGGCCTTCGTCCGCCCGACTTCGTCAAGACCAGCATGGCACCCGGCTCGCGCGTGGTCACCGACTACCTGCGGCATTCGGAGCTGCTGCCGGCCCTGGAAGCGCTCGGCTTCGACGTCGTGGGCTACGGCTGCACCACCTGCATCGGCAACAGTGGGCCGCTCCCGGACGAGGTGGCCCAGGCCGTGGAGGAGCAGGACCTCAAGGTGGCTGCCGTGCTAAGCGGCAACCGCAACTTCGAAGGCCGGATCCACCCCCAGGTGCGGGCGTCGTACCTGGCCTCCCCGCCGCTGGTGGTGGCGTTCGCCCTGGCCGGGACCGTGCGCCGCGACCTCACCAAAGAGCCCCTGGGCCTGGACCCGGAAGGAAAGGCTGTCCACCTGAGTGAACTCTGGCCCACCCCCGCCGAGGTCGACCAGGTGATCGCGTCGGCGGTCAAGCCGGAGTTCTTCTCTCGCGAGTACGAGAGGATCTTCGGTGGAGACGAGCACTGGCAGGAGATGGCTTCTCCGACCGGGCCGACCTACAGCTGGGAGCGCGCCTCGACCTACATCCGCGAGATGCCCCTGTTCGAGGGGATGTCGCCCCAGCCCGCTCCGGTCCCGGACATCGAGGACGCCCGGGTGCTGGCGCTGCTGGGGGACTCGGTCACCACCGATCACATCTCACCGGCGGGTTCGATCGCGCCGACAAGCCCCGCCGGCGAATACCTGCAGTCGCTGGACGTCGCTCCCCGCGAGTTCAACAGCTACGGGTCGCGACGTGGCAACCACGAGGTGATGATCCGCGGCACCTTCGCCAACGTCCGGTTGCACAACCTGCTCGCGGGTGGCCGGGAGGGTGGGTTCACCAGCCACCAGCCCGACGGTGAAGCGATGACCATCTACGACGCATCCCTGCGCTATCGCGAGGAGGGGGTGCCTTTGATCGTGATCGGGGGCAAGGAGTACGGATCCGGCAGCTCACGAGACTGGGCCGCCAAGGGCACGGCACTGTTGGGGGTGCGGGCGGTGCTGGCCGAGAGCTTCGAGCGGATCCACCGCAGCAACCTGGTGGGGATGGGGGTCCTGCCGATCCAGTTCCTGGAGGGCGACTCGGCGCAGAGCCTGGGCCTGGACGGTACCGAGTCGTACTCCATCCGAGCTCTCGACGCCTCACTCAAACCCCGAGCCGAGCTGGTGCTGCTGGTCTCCGAGCAAGGAGGGCGCATCCGGGAGGTCCCCGTGCTGGCCCGGGTTGACAGCCAGAACGAGGTCGAGTACCTGCGCCACGGTGGCGTCCTGCAGCTGGTCTTGCGTCAGTTCCTCGCCGCATAGCCAGGCGGTGAGCGCGACCCACGTCAGCTCACCCGTGGAGCGGGTCCTCCATGGCTCCGGAGCGGTGGCATCACTGCCGGAGGAGTTGCACCTCCGCGAGGCAACCCGAGTAGTCGTCGTCAGCTCGGCCACTCTGCACCGCGAGACGCCGGTCATCGCGGCTCTCGAGCAGGAGCTCCAGGCGCATCACCTGGCCACATTCACCAAGCTGAGCCAGCACACGCCTGACACCGCGGTCGAGGAGCTGGCGGCACTGCTGCGAGAGCTGCGGGCCGACGCGGTGGTGAGTGTGGGGGGAGGCAGCGTGATTGACGGCTGCAAGGCGGCGCTGCACGCCAGGGGGGCGGAGTCGGCGGTGCACCTGGCGCTTCCCACCACCTTGTCGGGAGCGGAGTTCACCGCCAGCGCAGGGCTCACCGACTCCGCAACCCGTCAGAAGCGCAGCGTGTTTGACCGGAGGGCGGCCCCGAGGGTTGTGATCCTCGACCCTCAACTCACCGTCTCCACCCCTGATCGACTGTGGCTGGCCAGTGGAATTCGAGCCGTCGATCACGCGGTGGAGACGGTGCTCTCCCCCATCCAAGACGAGCTCTGCACCTTCCTAGCCCTTGAGGCTCTGAGTCGTCTGAGGATGGCCCTGCCCCAGTGCCACCTCGATCCCCAGGATCTCCCCGCTCGACATCGAGCTCAGGTCGCGGCATGGTGGGCAGCACTGGGCCTGGCCAGCGTGCCCATGGGGCCCAGTCATTCCCTCGGCAAGCTGCTGGGGGCCCCCTTTGGAATCGCTCATGGGATCACCTCGTGCGTCCTGCTGCCTGCGGTCATCGGCCAAATCGCCAGCTCTGAGCCGGAGCGACTGGATCCACTGGCCCCAGCCTTCGAGGTATCCGGACCCCGGGAGGTTGCCGACGCTTGCCGAGCCTTGATCGCGGGACTGGGCCTCCCAGGCACACTCTCGGAGGCAGGGCTTGCCACCGCCGACCTCCCCGCCTATCTGGAGACCGTCCCCGCCTCTTGGCGCGACGTCGTCCGCAGCGTCTACTGACGGATCGGGTGGCAGCTCTCGGTCAGCGTTCGACAACCGCTGTCTCCACTCCCGTCGCCTCAGGAACAGCCTGGACTCCCGTCTGGCCCCGGTCTCCGCGCCGGGTTGCCAGCACCGAGCCGACCAAGACCAGCACGAACCCAAGCCCAATCCCGAGCGTGAAGTGCTCGTGGAGCAGGGTCACTCCTAGGGCCACTGCGACCGCCGGGTTGATGTAGGTGACCACAGTGGCGCGCACTGGGCCCACCTCTCCGACAAGTGCGAAGAAGACCAGGAAGCCTATGGCGGTGCAGACCACTCCTAGGGTCAGGACCGCACCGATGACCGACGGCGATGGGAGCGCTGAGGGCCGCTGCAGGATGGCGGTCGGCGCGTAGAGAAGAGCGCAGATCACGAGCGAGCAGCTGACCACGCCCAGGTTGGGAAGATCGGCCAGGCTTCGGCTCAGGATCTGAGGCCCGAGGGCGTAACAGCAGACCACCACGGTCATCTCGATGACGGCGAGCGCGGTGATATGGCCGAGGTCAAATCCCAGCACGGCAGCCACCCCGGCCAGGCCCAGCAACAAGCCGGTCAGGCGCGTGCCGGTGAGGCGATCCTTGGTGCCGGTAGCTCGGACCATCAGGACTCCGACCAGGGGCACTGCGGCGATGAGCAGTCCCGAGAGAGAGCTAGAGATTCGCGTCTCCGCCTCTGAGAGCAGAAACCAGGCGACTGCGATCTCGACCAGCGAGTAGAGGAGCAGTGGTCGCCATCGGGTCAGCACCGGGCGTACCTGGCCGCGGCTAAGAGCGATCGGTAGCAGGAGGAGCGTCCCGATAGCTGTCCGCGCGAAGACCAGGTCGGCCGGAGCCAGGTCGCGGACGGCGACTTTGATGAGCAGGTAGGGAATGCCCCAGATGACGCACATGGCCGCGAAGAGAATCCAGCCCCGCCGTGTCATTCCCAGGCCTCCCGCTGCGAACCGCCACTCGCCGCCGACGTAAAGCGGCCACCCAGTTTGAGTTGAGGCTAGCGAGTGACCTCCTGCGCTGCCATCCGAATCCTGCCTTCACTTCCGCTTACCGCCGCAAGAGTCAAGCGGCTCGCTGCCGGGAGGGCAACGGCAGAGGTGGTGACCCGTAGACGCGCGGTCCGGGTCGCTCTGTTTGCGACTTGGCGATGGATGAGGAGGGCCGCTGGTGCATCCCTACACTGATGCCGCCGTGGGCAGTCCGAAGCCCGACCCGACCCGGGCGAGCGCCGACCGCCCCTTCCCCTCCAGTGCTCAGGTGTCTCTGGCCACCATCGCTCGGGAGTGGGGCCGGATCGGTTGCACCGGCTTTGGCGGTCCGCCAGCCCACATCTCACTGCTGCGCCGTCTCTGCGTTGATCAGCGCCAATGGATTGCTGCGGACGAATTCGAGGACGGGGTTGCCGCGGTGAACCTCCTCCCCGGGCCGGCGTCGACTCAATTAGCGATCTTCTGTGCTTGGCGACTGCGGGGAGCGGCGGGAGCGATCACCGGGGGCCTGTGCTTCATCGTTCCTGGATTGGTAGTAATCCTGGCTCTTGCCAGCGTGTTCTTGGCGTCCCATCCGCCGCTCTGGATCCTTGGGGCCGCCGCCGGAGCTGGCGCAGCCGTGCCCGCCGTCGCCATCAACGCAGCCTCAAGCCTGGCCCCAGCCAGCTGGACGCGGATTGGCACCGCGCCCAGCCAGCGCAGCCGCTGGCTGACCTACGCTCTCATCGGGGCGGCGGCAGCCGCAACCATCGGGTCCTATCTGGTGCTGGTCCTACTCGCCTGTGGCCTAGCTGAAGTCCTGGTCAGGCGAGCCGTGCCGCGCTCGCCCACTCCACCCACCACCCGCCGGAGTGCGGGGGCGGTTCTAGTCGGACATGCCGCGGCCGTCGGGGGCTTCGGGGCGCTGGCCTGGGTCGCCATCAAGGTCGGAGCTCTCTCTTACGGCGGTGGGTTCGTGATCGTCCCGCTCATGCAGCACGACGTCGTCACGACCTATCACTGGATGACCGCCAGCCAGTTCCTCAGTGCCGTCGCTCTCGGTCAGGTAACTCCAGGACCGGTCCTCCAGACGGTCGCGGTGGTCGGGTACGCCGCGGGGGGCATCGTCGGTGGCCTCTTCGCGGCATTTGTCACATTCACTCCTTCTTTTGTCTTCGTGCTCGGCGGTGGTCACCACTTCGACCGGATCCGTTCCAGCCATCTGGTTCAGGCATTTCTCACCGGCGCAGGCCCAGCCGTGATCGGCGCGATTGCAGGATCAGCCATCCCTCTCGGTCTGGCACTGACACACCTGTGGCAGATAGGTGTCTTGGTGTTGGTGGCAGTCTGGTTGCTGGCACTGCGCAAGGGAGTGGTCACCGGGATTGTGGGAGGCGCCGTGCTCGGTGTTGCTGCCGCGCTGGTAGGGGCGTCGGTCACTCCATGACAGCGACGGCACTGCACTTGGCGGTCCTCCTGGCGGCCGGAGCGCTGGCGGGTGTGGTCGGCTCCGCCGGCGGCATCACCTCGCTGATCTCCTATCCAGCACTGTTGTTGGTGGGAATCGCGGCGCTGCCCGCGACCGTCACCAATTCAGTTGCACTCGTAGCCTGCTGGCCCGGCTCGGCACTCAGTTCCCGACCGGAACTCAGAGGTCAGCTGCCCTGGCTCCGTAGCTGGATTCCGGTTGTCGCAGCCGGCAGCGCCGTCGGTGCGGCGTTGCTTCTGTCAACGCCGGCCGGCCTATTCGCTCGCGTGGTTCCATTTCTGGTCGCTCTGGCGGCGCTGGCACTGCTCTTCCAGCCCCAACTCTCGGCCTGGCAGCAGAGCCGTGTCATCCCCGGAGACCAGTTCTTCTTGCCTCTGGGCTTGTTCTCGCTTTCCGCCTACAACGGTTATTTTGGTGCCGGAGCCGGCGTAATGGTCCTTGCCCTGTTGCTGCTGCTGGTCAATCAGCAATTCCCCACGGCCAACGCGCTCAAGAACATGCTCGTCGGTGCCGCCAGTGTGGTCGCCGCGGTGGCCTTCATCTTCTTCGGTCCTGTCAAATGGACGGCAGTAGCGCCGCTCTCCATAGGCCTTTTTGTAGGTAGCACAATCGGTCCGTTACTGGCGCGACGGATCCCAGGCAATTGGTTGCGCGTGGTTGTGGCTTTGACCGGGCTAGGGCTGGCCGTCCGTCTCTGGCTGGCGCCGGCCTAGAGGGGCAGGAGCTCAGCCGTCCTGGGGTGTAGTTCGCTCAGTCGCGAGAAAGCGCGACCGATTGACGCCGCCACTCGGCGAGAGTTGTTGTGTTTTTGACTGCTCCCGTTCGGGCTGACGGACGCGCCATCCGCAACGGTCTCGGCCGCCGCCGTGGCCAATTGACTCGCCAGTCGAGCCGCCAACGCGCTCATGCAGGAGAACCCTGTCACTATCGCCACCCGTTGGAAGAGACCAGAGTTCTCCACTAGCCGCGGTGCCTGGTTGAAACCTCCCGCCGCCAGCGCCCAGGCGGTGGTAAAGGCGACCCCAGTGGTGGCGGAGTAGCCAGCCCAGGTCTTGTCGCTCTCGGTCACACAGTGGACGCTATAGGCAAAGCAGGCGGCCGGGACGGCTGCGAACACCAAGACCGCGGAGAGGTCGTGAAGGTGTCCGGCCCGAGTGCGTAGCAGCGGCAGGTCAGCCGTCCCGGGTGGATATCCGTTTATTGGGTCAGTGGTGAACACTCCCGCCCCCAAGAGACCGCAGCCGACGGCGCCGAGCAGCCTTGTCACCCAGGCTGAGCTGTGCCCCGGTTGCAGAGTTCGCCGCACTCCAAAGGCGAAAGCGCTGGTCAGCGTGCCGGTCACCAGGAAACTGACCCTTTGTGTCCAGCCCGACTCGCCTAGTGACAACGCACTGACCGGGTGACGCCGCGGCAGATACCCATCCCGGCGGACTCCCTCGATCACAAAGGTGGCGACAAACAGGGGACCGGCGAGCTCGCCACAGCGAAGCAGAAGACGTGTAAGTCCGCCCTCGCGCTGATCCCCACGCCGCACCGGCCCTCGCATCGACATACTCAAAACTTAGCTCCTTTCCGCCACCCAGGGCTGGTTGGCTCTGCTTTCAGCGCTAGCTCGCCCGCCGGCACCCCGAGCATCCGGGAGAAAGCACTGGTACCCCCAGCAGGACTCGAACCTGCGCACCCGGCTCCGGAGGCCGGCGCTCTATCCGCTGAGCTATGGGGGCCCGGCAAGCGCTTTGCGGTCCCTCCCTAGCAGTCGACCCGCTCAGCGCGGATTCAGCCTACTCGTCCTCGTCCCCGATGGTGAACATGAGACCGTCCTGGACGTCGTAGAGGGCGTCCATCCACTCGGCGATCGAGACCTCCTCGGACCGTCGCCGGCCGAGCGGATGTCCCTCCTTGGCCAGGAAGTTACGGCACTGGTTGCGCAGCAGGGTGGGGACCACCGCCTCCTCGGCGATGTTGAGCTGCTCCAGCTCGTTCAGCAGCCGATCGATGAAGAGGATCTTGTTGCGCCGAGCGTTGCGCTCGCGACGCTCGATATGGTCGGACTCGTAGAGGCGGGAGATCTCGTGGGAGGTTTCAGAGATGGTGGGCAAGTGTTATCCCTTCGAATCCGTGCGCGGGAGATAGCGCTGGCCAGTTCCCACGACTTGTGTGTATTGGTCAATCCTAGATGGCACTTTGAGATGCGTCAAGATGGGAATGGCTTCCATCCGAGTTCGCCAGGCCGCTTTCCGGAGCTGCCGAGCGGAAGCTAACCGGAGCCGTCGCCCGCTGGGCGCGCCTGCGAGGTTCGCAGCCGCACCAGTTCGCCGGCAGCGATCAGGACCGGGCCGGTGGGTGTTTCCAAGATCAACTCGCCTAGCTCCGAGACACCGAGCGCCCGCCCCACCAGGCGGCCGGACTGATGCCCGGCGGTGACGTCCTCGCCCATCCAGGCGGCGTGCCGCAGCCAGTCCTCGCGGATGGCGGCGAAGCCTCCCGACTGCCACTGGCGGTACCTCGTGGCGATCCGGTCCAGCACCGCCCCGGCCAGCTGGGTGAGGTCAACCGGAGCCCCTTCCAGGTCACAGGCGGTGGCGCTCTGGCGGAGCGCCTCTGGCAGCTCGAGCCCCTCCCATCTGGTGTTGCACCCCACGCCCAGGACCACCACCTGCCCGCCATTCCGGTCGGCCACCGACTCCGCCAGGACGCCGGCCAGCTTGCGGCCCCTGCAGAGACAGTCGTTGGGCCATTTCAGCTCGGCCTTGGGGCCCCCGACCTCAGCCAAGCCTTCCACCACCGCCAGGCCCCCAGCCAGACTGAGGCTGAGCCAGTCCGCGGCGCTGCCGACCGGTCGCAGCAGAATCGAGAACATCAGCGCGCTCCCGGCGGGCGCGGTCCAGCTCCGCCCAGCTCGACCCCGGCCGGCGGATTGCTCGTCAGCGAAGATGACCAGGCCTTCCGCCGCACCCGCTCGCGCCGCCTGAGTGGCCAGGTCCTGGGTGCTGCCGACAAGGGCGAAAGCACGGAGCTCAAATGCCAGCCGGGAGGTGGAGAGGCCGCGCCTGAGGACGCCTAGGTCGAGGCCCTGCATTGCCCCGTTGATGGTCGGTCTGAGATGGCGATCACTCTCGTATACTGCCGCGTCGTATGGAGAACTGGGAGAGGGTTGAGCTCTTCAGCTCTTTCTTAAAGCTCAGCGGCGACATCGAGGTAGTACCGCCGCTGCGGCTCACCGACGTCGTCAACCGGATGACGGAATTCCTGGAGATCCAGCATCTGACCCTGGAGCCGCTGGCCAGCACCTACCCCGTCATCAGCACCGTTGAAGATTCCGCCATGGTGGCCAAGCGTGCACTGCTGATGGTGGTACCGATCGGAGAAACCGCAGCTGACCAGGGGGGTAGGAGAGCGCTGCTCGAGACCAAGGTGGCGCGCCAGGTGGCACTCACAATCGACACCTTCTCGCTGGTATGCGAGGTGTTCTTGGAGCCGCGACTGAGCCTCCGGGAGACGCTGGAGCGGAGCATCGATGACTTTCTCCCGGTCCGCAACCTCAACGCGGTCTGGCTTCCCGCGCTGACCCACGAGCGGGTCACCATTCAGCGTTCATTCGCGCTCGTTCATCCTCGCCAGATCCTGAGCTTCTCCGAGCGCGGGGAGGCAGCTCCCTAGCCCGTCCGGACTTCCGGGCCGCAGTCGGGAGAGTCAGTTGGGGGGGCCGAGCCGGCGCGATGCCGCGACGGTGGCGCTGGTGCGCGAGGACCCGGGGCGCCTCGAGGTCCTGCTACTCAGCCGTCCGGCGGACAGCCGGTTCGCGCCGGGAGCCGAGGTCTTCCCTGGCGGGGCGGTCGATCCCTCCGATTCCGATCCCGGCTGGCGACTGCCCCCGGCGGCCCCGGCTCTCCCAGCCGCCGTCACCACCCGGATCCTGGTCGCCGCGGTGCGTGAAACCTTCGAGGAGTGCGGGGTGCTCCTGGCCCGCGACGCCGCCGGTCGGCCCTGCCCGCCCGAGCTTCTGTCGGAGTTAGCCGGGTTGCGCAGGCAAATCCACGATGGGCACCCCGAGGAATTCCGGCCTGGGCTGATGCGGTGCGGCCTGCGTCCGGCATGGGAGGACCTCACTTTCTGCGCGCACTGGGTGACTCCTGCAGGTATGCCCCGGATCTTCGACACCCGATTCTTCCTCACCGCGCTCCCGCCCGGGCAAGAGCCTGACCCAGACGCCGGAGGAGAGCTGACCTCGATGCGGTGGGTTGCCCCGGGGCAGGCACTGCGGGAGGCGGCGGAGGGCCGATGCCTACTACTTCCCCCCACCAGGGCGGTGCTGGCACGGCTCTCCGCTCACACGACGGTGCCTGCAGCACTGGCCGCCGCGCGCGCCGGCCGGGTGCAACGGGTACGGCCCAAGCTGGAGGACATCACGGCTGACCGCTATCCGGGCCTCGATCTCGAAGCCATCCATCCCGGCGACAGCGCAAGGTGATCCATGGCTGAGGCGGCCGACATCCAGCTGGTCAGGGCGCCGAACCCCGGACCGCTCACCGGTACCGGTACCAACACCTGGATCTACGGTCGCGGCGAGACCGTGGTCATCGACCCCGGTCCGGCCGATGAGTCCCATCTGCAACGGGTTGCGGAGTCCGCCCGACGCCAGGGCCGGGTTGTCGCGGTGGCCGTCACCCACCACCACGCCGACCATCTCGACGGCGCGGCCCGGCTGTGCGAGCTGACCGGGGCTCCGCTGGCCGTTCACTTCCGGCGAGCTGACCAAGCCGCGGACTTGCCGCTCCACGACGGTGATCGGCTCTTGGTCGGCGACTCCGAGCTGGAGGCCATCCACACTCCTGGCCACGCCTCCGACCACCTCTGTTTCTTCGACCGGCCAGCCCGGATTCTCTTCACCGGCGATCACGTGCTCCAGGGCACCACCAGCCTGGTGATGCCCCCGGATGGTGAGATGGGTGCCTACCTTGCCTCCCTCGAACGGGTGCTGGAGCTGAAACCGCAACGGCTCCAGCCCGGCCACGGCGAGTCGATCGAGGACGCCGAGGGCGCCATCCGAGAACTGATCGCCCACCGCATGCAGCGGGAGGAGCAGATCCTGGACCAGCTGCGGTTAGGGCCTACGGGCCCGGAAGAGCTGGTGCCCCACCTCTATGCCTCCTATCCCAAAGCGGTGCTGGGGATGGCAGCTGCGACAGTGCTCGCCCACCTGATCAAGCTGGAGCGCGAGGGCCGAGTGCGGCGCCTGGAGACGGTGGAACCGGCTCGCTTCGAGCTGGTGGGCGAGCCCGGCTAGAGCATCTGGAACGGGAGGTGGGCCAGGGTGCGGGTCATGACCCCCGACGGGCCTTTGGGCACCAGTCGCCCGAGCAGGTCCGCGGTGTGGTAGGCGGTTCCGGCGATGTCGAGATGGATCCAGGGCAGATCGCTGGTGAACTCGCGGAGGAAGACGGCGGCGTAGATCGATCCGGCATCCCCGGTGCCTGAGGTGTTGTGCATGTCGGCGATGTCGGTGGTCAGGGCGATGTCGTACTCCGGAACGATCGGAAGCTCCGAGATCCTCTCCCCCGCCAGGGCGCCGGCGCGGCGCAGCTGCTCCAAGAGCAGAGGGCTGGTGCCCATGGCCGCGGTGACGACGCGGCCCATGGCGACCACCGCCGACCCAGTCAGGGTGGCCACGTCGATGAGATGGGAAGCTCCCCGCTTGGCGGCATAGCAGAGCCCGTCAGCTAGGACGAGCCGGCCCTCGGCGTCGGTGTTGTTGATCTCGATGGTCTTGCCGTTCATGGCGCTGACCACGTCGCCCGGCTTGATGGCCCCGCCTCCGGGCATGTTCTCGGTCAGCGCGGCGATGGCCAGGACCTCGATCGGAGCCTGCATCTTGGCGACCAGGGTCATGGTCTCGATCACGGCAGCAGCCCCGCTCATGTCGGCCTTCATGTCGACCATGCCGGGATTGGGCTTGAGGGAAATGCCACCGGTATCGAAGGTGATTCCCTTGCCTACCAGGGCCAGCACCTTCTTCGAGTTGGACTTGGTCTTGGGCTTGTAGCGAATGCAGACCAATTTGGGAGGCTGATGGGAACCGCGAGCAACGGCTAGGAGGGCACCCATGCCCAGCTTCTCCATGTCCGCTCGCTCCAGCACTTCGAACTCAAGCTTGCTCTCACGAGCCACCCGCTCGGCCTCGGCTGCCATCTGGGTCGGTGTGAGCTGGTTGCTGGGCTGCCATTGCAGCACCCGGGCCCGATTGGTCGCCTCGGCCATCTCGACCCCCTCTTTGAGGGCGTCGCCAATCCCCGAGGCGGTACCCAGGCCCACCACCTCCAACTCCTCGATGGCGCTCGAGTCCTCCCCGGTCTTGAGCTGACCCAGGTGGTAGTTGCCAAGCGCGACCCCCTCGGCAACCGCCCGAGCAACCGCCAGGGTCTCGCCCTGAAGCGGGTCCTGAGCCGCCAACTCGGCGGCTAGTCCGGGATCGAGGAGGAGTACCAGGTGAGGGCAGAAACGGCGGATCTGCCGCACCGTGAGCTGGAGCGCGTTCCGCAGCCGGTAGCCGTCCAGCTCTTGGGGGCGTCCTAGGCCAAGGAAGACGACTCGCGGGGTGGGCAACTTGCCCATGGTGGGAACCACGTTGCGCTCCGGGAACTTCCCCGTCGCCTCGTGGTCGGCGCGCATCTGACTGAGGATGCCGTCCAGAGCCTGATCGACGGCGACCGCTGCCGGACCCAAGGGCTCGGCTTGGAAGTAGGGAACCACCAGGGCGTCGGCGACGATGGCGGCGACCGCGGTATCGCTGGGCTTGGCTTGCATGTTCACGCTCTCCTCTTCTCTCGCCTAGGGATACCGGCCACTACCGTCACCCAATTCATTCCCCCTCGGCCTGAGGAGGTCCCGACAGATCAGTGATGGGGATCGAAGCGCACCTGGTGGAGGTCCGGGATCCATCGCCGCAGCGCCGACTCCAGCACCGCCCGTACCTCGGGGGTGAGGACCACAACGAAGTTCGAGCTGGGGTGGGCCTGAATCACCACGTCCCCCGGTCTCGGCTGAGTGACCAGAAGGCTGTCACTGGCGGGCCCGGAGGCGATCACGCCTCGTACCCGCGCAGTCAGCTCCGAGTCAGTCACCCCCAAATCATGGCAAAGCGGAGCCGCACAATGCCGAGGTGGTGTCGATCATGACTCCCTCTCGCGCTCGAGCGGCAGCCCTCACGCCTCGCCAGCTACTGGAGATCGAGGCGCGGCGCCAGGGCTTCTCAGAGGTCGGAGTGACCGATCTCGCCCCCTTCGAGGAGGCCGCCGAGCGGGCCCGCCAGGCGCTGGCTGAGGGCCGACTGGCAGGCATGCCCTGGTACACGAGGGAGAGGATCGATCAGGCCGCCGACCTGGGCAGGAGGTTCCCGTGGGGCCGAAGCCTGGTGGCGCTGACCTATCCCTACCGGCCGGCCGCGATCGCTCTGAAGCCTCCACCAAAGCCTGCCACCCGGCCGGGAAGGCCCCGGGGACGGATTGCCGCCTACGCCCTTGGAGAGGACTATCACCGGCGCCTCGATCGAGCCCTGCGCAGCCTGGTCGCGACCCTGTCACTGCGGTTCCCGGGGTTGCGCTGGCACCGGTTCGTCGATCATGGGCGAGCCCTGGACCGGGCCATCGCTGAGCGGGCAGGACTCGGCTTCTGCGGCAAGAACACCCAGTTGATCGCCGCCCAGGGCGGTTCGTACGTGCTCTTGGCCTCGCTGGTTCTGAGCCTGGAGCTCAGTCCCGACCAGCCCTCCCGCAAGAACTGCGGCAGCTGCCGGGCCTGCCTGCCCAGCTGCCCCACCGGCGCCCTGGTGGCTCCCGGGGTCATCGACGCGCCCCGCTGCATCAGCTACCTGACCATCGAGCACCAAGGCCCCATCCCCGAGCGGATGCGGTCTCTCATGGGCGGCTGGGTGTTCGGCTGCGACCTCTGTCAGGAGGCCTGCCCCATCAACGCCAGCCTCGGCCCTGTCCCCGTTCCCGTGGGACCCGCCTCGAGCCGCAGCGGCCCGGTGCCATTTCCCGACTTGATCGAGCTGCTATCCCTCTCCGACGCGGCCTTCCATTCCCGCTTCGGCTCCACCACCATTCACCGGAGCGGCCGCGATCGACTGGCTCGCAATGCCGCGATCGCGCTCGGCAATTCCGCCGAGCGCTCCGCCGTTCCCGCTCTGATCAGAGCGCTGCGCCAGGAACGTTCGCCGCAGGTGCGCGGGGCAAGCGCCTGGGCCCTGGGCCAATTGGGAGGGAAGGATGCCCTGATCGGGCTCGCCGGCGCCCTCGACCAGGAAGCGGATCTGGAGACCAAGGGCGAGATCCGTGCTGCACTGGCCCGGCAGGCGAAACCCACTCGATCTGCGCCCGAGCGATTGTCGATCAGGCTTCATTAGGCATAATCGCGGCGGTGGCTGGCTTCGCCCCGGTCTGCAAAGTAGCCGACATCCCCCAGGGAACCGGGCGGGTGATCGACGCCGATGGCGTCGAGGTGGCAATTTTCAACGTCGACGGCGTGTTCCACGCGCTGGAGAACTCCTGCGCCAGCGGGGGCTCGATTGGCGAGGGACAGCTGCGGGGCCACATCGTCACCTGCCCGCTCGACGGTGAGACCTATGACGTCCGAACCGGCATATCCCCCATCTCGGACGCCATCTTCGTCAAGCACTTCGACGTGCGCCTCGACGGCACCGGCAACGTGCTGGTCCGGCTCGAGCCCACCGAAGACGAGGATGAGGAACTCTGAAGCGACGTCTGGCAGCCCTGGATGTCGGCTCCAACACCGTTCACCTGCTGGTGGCCACAGTTGGCGATGAGGGAACCAGCGAGAGGCGCCACGCTGTCCACCTGCTTGCGCTGGGACGGCGGGTGGCTGCCACCCGTGAGCTGGGACCTGAGCTGCTCCACCAGACCGTCGAACTGGTCAGCAGGCTGGTCGAGCAGGCTCGCCAGGATGGCGCCGAGCGGATCGGGGTAGTCGGCACCGAGGCGGTCCGCAACGCTGCCGATGGCCCCGTCCTCAGGGACCAGATCCGCGAACGCACCCGCGAGCAGCTGCGGATCCTGACCGGCGAAGTTGAGGCGCGCCTCAGCTACCTGGGCGGGACCTCCTTCCACGTTCCCGCGAGTTCGGCAGCGACCGTGGTCGACGTGGGAGGGGGCAGCACCGAGGTGGTTCACGGCATCGGCAGCCGGCCTCAGGACGGAGCCAGCCTCAAGCTGGGCTCGGATCGGATCCTCCAGGTGCTCCGCGCCGACGATCCTCCCACCGAGCGCCAGCGAGTGGATGCCGAAACCAGGATCGGGATGGTCCTGGAGGAAGCTCCCGAGCCGGCCCAACCCGGGGTGCTGATCGCGACTGGGGGAACTGCCTCGAACCTGCCGGTGCTGCTCGGTATGTGGCGCCCCTTTGCCGATTCCGTGGAAACGCTCCACGGTGAGGGTCCTCACGGGGCCTGGACCACCCTCGACAAGGACGCAGTCGAACGCGCGGTCAGGCTGGCCACGCTCCACACCAGCGCCGAGGTGGCGATGCGGACCGGTCTCAGCCAAACCCGCTCCCGGCTGATGGCCGGAGGAGTTCTGATCCTCCAGGGCTTGCTCGAGCACTATCACGCCGAGGAGCTGGTGGTCACCGAGCGGGGACTGCGCGATGGCGTGCTGCTCCGGCTGGCGGCCAGCCCGCCCCACCCGCCCGCCGCCTGAAGCCGGTTCGGGCCGCGTCGGTTGACGCGGACCTTCCCCTAAGCTGGGCAGGTGTCGGTCTTTGACTTTCACACCCACACGACCATCTCGGACGGTCATGCGGCTCCGATGGAGATGGCCAAGCGGTGTCTGCAGAACGGCTATGCCGCCTACGTCTGCAGCGACCATGTCGACGAGGGCACGGTCGAGCATCGGGTGCCGGAGATCGTGGCCGCCTGTCTTCAGGTGACCGATGAGTTGGGCATCCCCGCCATTCCCGCCGTCGAGGTAACCCGGGTCCCCCCCGAACGCCTGGCCAAGGTGGCCGCCAAGGCGCGTTCTCTGGGCGCGCAGCTGGTTGTGGTTCACGGCGAGACGCTGGGCGACTTCCCCCAGCCCGGACTGAACCTAGCCGCCAGCCGCTGTTCCGACGTGGACATCCTCGGCCACCCCGGGCTGATCTCACTAGAGGCTGCAGAGCTGGCGCGGGCGAACCAGATCCATCTTGAGATCAGCGCCGCGGGATTGCACGGGCTGACCAACGGCTATGTGGCCAAGACGGCACTCAAGGTCGGTGCTGCTCTGGTTCTCGACTCCGACGCCCACCGACCCGAGAGCCTGCTCACCGCCGAGCGGGCCCAGCAGCTGCTGGAGGGTAGCGGCTTGACCGTGGAGGAAGTCGCCCGAGCGGCGGCCGAAGCTCCATTCGCGGTCCTAGCCCGGAGGGGAATCGAGCTTCCCAGAGTCCCCGCCACCCGCTGAGGGTTGCCGGCCGGGCTAGGTAGTCGGTACCGGGACCGGTGACCCAGTTGGCGCGGGCGTCGGCGTTGGCTCCGGGGTCGGGCGGGCGGTCGGGGTCGGGGTTACTCCGGGTAGCGGGGTGAGCGGCGCGTTGGGTTGGTACCCGGCCACCGTAACTACGTCGTCTAGGGTCACCACCACGAGGCTGCCCTTGGGTCCAGCCCCAAACGTCACGATCACCGCGTCCCCGGGGATCAGGAGCCCGAGCGACGAGGCAGCCCCGGCGCGGGTGATGACCGATTTGGCGGTGACCGTGGCGAGAACCGGCTGCTCGCCGGCCGGCTGAATCGCGAGCTGATTCTCACCCACCGAGATCCCAACGATGGTGCCGTCGATCGGATGACCTATCAGAGCGCTGGCCGACGGTGAGGAGCTGGGTGAGGTTAGTCCCGCGGAATGCCTGCCGGGAGGAACCTTGCCGATCGAGAAGATGGTGACCGAGGCGACTCCAAGACCAACCCCCAAGACTGATAGTGCGACGATCGCGAAGAAGATCAGCGCCAACAGACCGTGCCCGTGGAAGCCGATGAAATTGTGGCGTTCCTTCAGGTTGCGGCCGGCGCGAAGGCGTGGCTTGCCCTTGCGGGCCGCCGTGTTCCTGCTCGGCAGCTGCGTATCCGCCAATGCGTCTCCTCGCTATCCCCAAGTTCGACCGGGCGCAACCACCGCAGGCGCCAGGCTGGCCGGAGTATATGCGACCGCCTGAGATCACCCGAGATGGATCGGTATCATCAACGACCACCCATGGCTTCTGATTACGATCACAACGCCATCGAGGCCAAGTGGCAGTCCCGCTGGCGCGACACCGGGCTCAATCAGGTGGATCTGGAGCACGCCCAGCGGCCCTATTACAACCTGATGATGTTCCCCTACCCGTCGGCCGAGGGGCTGCACGTCGGCAACATGTTCGCCTTCTCGGGCGCCGACGCCCACGGCCGCTTTCAGCGCATGCAGGGTTTCGACGTCTTCGAGCCGATTGGCTTCGATGCCTTCGGAATCCACAGCGAGAACTTCGCGCTCAAGATGGACCAGCATCCCACTGAGCTGATCGCCGCCAACGTGGCCCGATTTCGCGGCCAGTTGGAGCGGCTGGGAGCGCAGTTCGACTGGTCCAAGACGGTGGATACCACCGATCCCGCCTACTACCGCTGGACCCAGTGGCTGTTCATCACCCTCTGGAAAGGCGGCTTCGCGTATCGCGACCGGCGCAACGTCAAGTGGTGTCCTCAGGATCTGACCGTGCTGGCTGACGAGCAGGTCCTGGCCGATGGCACCTGCGAGCGCTGCGGTGCCCTGGTCGTGGAACGAGAGCTGGAGCAGTGGTTCCTGCGCATCACCGCCTTCAGCGAGCAACTGCTCGCAGGACTCGACCGGCTGGACTGGTCCGAGAGCACGAAACTGCTCCAACGCCACTGGATTGGTCGGAGCCAGGGAGCTCTGATCGACTTTCCGGTCGACGGTGCCGAGTCGCTGCGCGTGTTCTCCACCAGGCCCGACACCGTGTTCGGCGCCACGTTCATGGTGCTCGCCCCGGATCACCCGCGCACGCTGGAGCTGACCGCGCCGGATCGGCGTGCCGAAGTGGCGGGGTTCGTGGCCGAGGCGGCTCGGCGCCGCATCGCGGGGCAGCGCGACGACGAGAACTCGACGCGGGGGGTGGCGCTCGGGCGAGACGCCCGACACCCACTTACCGGCCGTCCCCTTCCCCTTTTCAGCGCCGACTACGTGCTTTCCGGATACGGCACCGGCGCGATCATGGCGGTGCCGGCGCACGATCAGCGGGACCACGCCTTCGCGCTCCACCATCAACTCCCAGAGGTGAAGGTGGTCTCGGGTGGAGGGAGCGAGGGCAGCCACTCCGGCTCGGGAGTGCTGATCAACAGCGGCCAGTTCGACGGCCTGGCGGCGCCTGATCCGGCCCGCGAGGTCATCACTGCCGCGCTGGTCGAGGAAGGCTTCGGGCAGTCCCATGTCAGCTACAAGCTCCGCGACTGGGGCATCTCGCGCCAGCGCTACTGGGGACCACCGATCCCGGCCGTGCACTGCCCTCGCGACGGAGTGGTGCCTGTACCGGAGGAACAACTTCCGGTCTTGCTGCCATACATCGCCGACTTCCGTCCTCTGGGCACCGGTGAGTCACCACTGGCTCGCGACCCCGACTTCCTCAACACCACCTGCCCGATCTGCGACGGCCCAGCCCGGCGCGATACCGATGTCTCCGACACCTTCCTGGACAGCTCCTGGTATTACCTGCGCTATCCGTCGGCCAATCGTGACGATGTCGCCTTTGACGCCGAGCTCACCCGAAAGTGGTTGCCCGTCGACTACTACGACGGCGGCAACGAGCACGCCGTGCTTCACCTGCTCTATTCAAGATTTGTCTGCATGGCTTTGCGACAGCTGGGCTACCTCGACTTCGATGAGCCGTTCACCCGCTTTCGGGCCCACGGAATGCTGGTGATGGACGGCGCCAAGATGTCCAAATCCCGCGGCAACGTCGTGGTTCCTGACGAATACATCGGACGCTTCGGCGCCGACGCCTTTCGACTTTACCTGCTCTATCTGGGGCCGTATCAGGAGAGCGGTAACTTCATTGACACTGGTATCAACGGGCCGTCTCGTTTTCTGAACCAAGTCCTGCGGCTCGTCGAGCGCGTTCCCGACGCGGGCGACGACTCGCCCGAGCCCCGCGAACTGGCCCGAGCGCGCCATCGCTGCATCCGTCAGGTCACGGTCGACACTCCCAAACTCAAGTACAACACTGCGATCGCGGCGATGATGATCTTTGTCAAGGAGCTTCACGGTCTCGAGGGCCCGATTCCCCGCGTCGCGATGGAGACCTTGGCCCTCTTGCTGGCACCCTACTCGCCACATCTTGCAGAAGAGTTGTGGGAGCGACTTGGGGGGGCCTACTCGGTGCACCAGCAGCCCTGGCCGGTGGCAGACGAGTCGCTGATCACCAACGAGGAGGCTGTCGTGGTGGTCTGTATCAACGGGAAGAAACGCGACCAGATCACAGTCCCCGCAGGCACCGAGGCCGGCGAGCTTGAACGCCAGGCCCTGGCGTTGCCCAGGATCCGGCAGTGGTTGGACGGTTCCACTGTGAAGCGAGTCTTCGTGGTGCCGGATCGGCAGGTCAACTTGGTGGTCTGAACCCTCTAGGATCACTGCCTAGACACACTATCCTTCGCATCACGGCCCGTAGCTCAGCTGGTTAGAGCGGGGTTCTTATAAAGCCCAGGTCCTGGGTTCGAGTCCCAGCGGGCCGACAGCTTCCCGGGCGCAAAGGATCCAGGGCGCGCACAGGAACCTAACGCTGGGTACGGGGCTAGTTCGACCTAGGCCTGCGCCATGACTTGGCCCACCTCGATGCTCCCTGGATCGAGGGTCACACCGTGCGCTATTGGCGCGGTTGCCAAGAAGCTCGCGAAGCCTTTGGCCGCCTCCTCTGAATCAAATAGAACCGCCGCGACACCCGTATCCGCGGAGATTACAACCCAGTAACCAGCGACAAATCCCGGCCTAGCCGCAACCCCCGCCACGATCCGGTCAAGTTCACCCCCTTCCCCGGGATGGTCGTGTTCGTGGTCGTGCTCGTGCTCGTAGAAAGTCACCCTATGAAACACTGCATACACAGCGGTTGCCTCCTTCGATCATCAGAGGGATTCCCCGCCCTGAGACTCTACTCGGGTGGACGGAATCAAAAGTGACCCATCAACCTCGCGCTCTAGTAGCTTGGCTGGGCGCTTTGGGATACCTCCCGGGGTCGGCGTGCCCGGTACGTCGGGACAGTGCCCAGAAGGATGGCACCTCGGCGTCAGCTCCACCTTCAGCACCCGTCGCTGATCTGTTTGCGTGGGAGCTGGCCGGGGATTGCGATCGATTCACCACCGCGATCTTGGTCTTGCGCCAGGATGCGCCGCAGTTGAATGACGTTGAGGCTGCCGAACTTCAGGACAGCCATATGGCACATCTCGCCGACCTGAAGGAGGCTGGCAAGTTGCTGGCCGCTGGATCGCTCCGGGATGACCACTTCCGCGGACACGTCATTCTGAACGTTGATGAGGACACCGCCCCGCGCTTGCTACAAGAAGATCCCGCCGTCCGCGCCGCGAGGTTCGAGGTGCTCGTCTTGCCATGGATGGTCCCTGCCGGCACTGTTAAATTCCCGATGACAAGGCTGCTTCGCTCCATGAGCGAGATTGGCTAGCAGAAGCATCAACCAGTCCAACGATCCAGCTGGCCTGCGACCGCTTGGACACGAACCAGGCGTCTGCTCTGGGTCCCGTGGCGAGACAAAGCTCCTAGCCAGAAACTATGGAAGATCAACTGATCTCAATCCATCGTGGGCTTTTCGCCGCGGGATCGTCTTCGTTCCATGCGTGACACATAAGAGCAGAATCCCAATGGTCCTTCCCTTACTCCTGTATGGTGGACTCAGCTGGGTCGCAGTCGCACCAGTAATTCAGGTGGACTGTCTTGGCGTTTAAGGGGGTTGCTATGGCAACCATTCTCGTACTACATCGCGTAGTCGACTACTCGGTTTGGCGGAAGACCTACGAGGCCTCCGAGGGACTTCAGAAGGAACTCGGTGTGATCGAGGAGAGCGTTCTCCAGATGAAGGGCGACTCCAACTACGTGCTGGTTATTCACCGCTTCGCATCAATGCCCGAGGCGCAGGCATTTGTGACGAATGCGAAGTTGCGTGAAGCGATGACCCAGGGCGGAGTCATCGGCGAGCCCCGGATTGAGTTCTACGAAGAGGCGCTCCTACCGGTGGGGGCGTAAGGAGAAGTGGCTGGCGGGTCGATGAACCTGCCGCTCCACTGACTCCCTGCGGGGGCGCTGGCAACAGCGCTTCCGCACTTCTCCGGTTTGTGGGAAACTGGCCACGAAGCGTACTGGGTGCTGAGGGGAGGTTGGTCAGGTGAGAGTCGTCGGTCTGGGTGGCTCACTGGCTGCACCTTCACGTAGCCTCGCCGCCCTACAGGCCGCTCTAGCCGGAGCCCGCGAGTCCGGCGCCGAAACCGAACTCTTGGACCTACGTGAGTTGCAACTGCCGCTGTACGTGCCAACTGAGAGCGCCGTCCCCGCTGGCGCCCGACGCCTCCTCGAGGCTGCTGGCGCCTCCCACGCGATGGTCTGGAGCAGTCCCCTCTACCAGGGGACAGTCAGCGGGGCTTTCAAGAACGCCCTTGACTGGCTCCATCTCCTCAGTGACCACGAGCCCGCTTTTCTGTCCGATCAAGTCATTGGTCTCATCGCCACTGCCGGAGGCGTTCATGGCCTACAGGCGGTCAACACCATGGAGTTCTCGGTACGCGCACTGCGAGCCTTCGCCGTCCCCTTGGTCGTCACCGTAGGTCCAGCCGCTAAAGCCTTCGACGCCGAAGGCGGGTTAACCGACGTCGGCGTGCGCGAATCCCTGGAGAACCTAGGACGCGAGGTAGCTCGGATCGCCGGGCGGTTCCACGGGAGCGACAAGCTCGAAAGCGAATGCGCCAAGGCCGCGGAACAGTTAGCCCTAGCCGCGGCTTGAGCCCTTGGCCTTGTCAGCCACCTACACGCGCACTACCCAAGCGGAGGTGAGGTGACCACGCCAGACCACTACCGGCCACTGCGGCGAACTTGCGACCAGAGTTCACTGGCAATTGGGGTGTGCGACAGAACACGGTTCACGGCTGGCGCAAGAGTGGTTCGAACCGTGCGTTCTGATACCCGTTATCGCCAGCACTAGGGGCTGACACCTGATGCCAAAGCTCATCCCGCAGACAGATCGTACGTAACGTCGGCCACGGCGAAATCGGAGCGGCCTAGCAGCGCGGCTTTGATATGAAAGGCTCGGTGGTTGTGAAGGAGCTGATTCCACCAATGCCGAGTGATCAGCTCCGGAAGCACGACCGTGCAAAGCGCATTGGGATTTTGCTCGCGGTAGATGGTCAGATAACGAAGCACTGGCTGAACTACGGTACGGTATGGCGAAATCAGCGTCACCAGCTGGGGTCGCGGATGTTGCTCGTCCCAGCCCAGATGCTCGCCAACCCAATGGTCCCAGTCCCCAGCCAACTGCCTCGCTTCATCGTCGGGCAGGCCGCCCGGGTCGTCCATCTTGAGCTCCCCAGGAGCGACCTCAGGCTTGCGCACGGTATCTCCCGGCTGTCCAGTGGCAACGTGCACCGCGACGATGTCGTCAGCAATGGCTTGGGCGTACTTCAACGCCCGCGCCGCGAGGGCGTCCAGAGCGGAGACGGGCACGATGGCAATCCGGCGGGTAGCCTTGCCGATCTCGTCCTCGGCCAGCCCGCCCTCTGGGTTGGTCGGGTAGCTTACCGCGACCACGCTCCGGCTCTGGAGAGCCCACTTCAGCAGCAGGTTGCGCGGATGGCGCAGTAGTCCGAGCGTTCCGGCGCTGGTCACAGTGTCTGGAACCATGACCGTCACCACTTGTGGGCGGGCCTCGCGGGAAAGTCGGTCGAGTAGACGCAGGAACTCGCGCCGACCACGGCGTCGCGCCAGCGTTTCGATCTCGACATTCACCGGACCTTCTCCGGCTCTGGCCCTTGCTGCTCTGACCAAATCGTATATCTCCGCACCTACTGTCGGCTCACCGGTGACGTTGACGGCGACTATGTCTCGGCCAAGCGCCGCAGCGTAAGTAAGAGCACGACGGGTGGAACGGTCCAGCTGCCTGACGGGTACGACCGTCTTGTAGAGCTGCAGCTGGTCCGCCAACGCGGGGCGCCGGATCCGACGCCGGATCTCAACGTAGTGGCGTCCCACGAACCAGAAGAGGAGGATCAGCAGCGGCATGATGATGATGACGACCCAGGCGCCCAGCCGGAACTTGACTACCATCACGATCACGTCGACTAGACCGGTGGCTGACGCGCCCAGTCCGTTGATGAACACGTTGCGGCGCCAGTGCCCGACGCGACGCCGCAGCTGGTAGCGCACCAGGGCTGCTTGGGCCAGGGTGAAAGCCGTGAAGACTCCGATGGCGTAGAGGTCGATCAGCCGGTCGGTATTAGCGTCGAAGGCGACCATCACGCCCACCGCCACACAGGTGAGGAAGAGGATGGCAGCTGAGTAGACGAGCCGATCGCCGAACGCGCCGAAGCGATGGGGCAGCCGGTCATCGCGGGCAAGAAAGGCACAGAGACGTGGGAAACCATTGAAGCTGGCATTAGCGGCCAGAATCAGGACCATGGTGGTGCAGAACTGGATGATGTAGAAGAAGAAGTGTCCGGGACCGCTGAACACGTCCGTTGCAATCTGCGCAAGCACGGTGGGGCTGCCACCCGGCTTGGGCTCGACGCCGAAGACCACGTCGAGGATGGTGACGCCTAGGAATAGCAGTACCAGCAGGCCGCCCAGTATCACCAGTGTCTTCCCAGCATTGTCACCAGGCGGGTCCTTGAAACTGCGGACGCTGTCGGAAACCGCCTCGATGCCCGTCATGGAAGAGCAGCCCGAGGCGAAGGCAGTCAACACCAGGAACGGGGTGAGTGCCGCCGTCACGTTTGGAATTGGGGGGTAAACCCCGACGGCGTGGTGTGCACCGCCGGTCAAACCCTTGATCAGCCCGAAGACGATTAGCGACGAAATGGCGACTACGAAAAAGTACGTGGGAAGGGAGAAAATACTTCCCGACTCGCGCAGCCCCCGAAGGTTGCCTGCGCACAGGAGCACGACCAGAGCGAGCGCGAGTGGGAGCCGAAGACCCACCAGAGTTGGGAACGCCGACGTCAGGGCGTCGGCTCCCGAGGAGATGCTCACCGCCACCGTCAGGACATAGTCGATCAGCAGGGCGGCGGCTGCGATCATGGCCGGCCACTGGCCCAGGTAGTCCCGGGCCACCGCGTAGGAGCCGCCGTCGGCTTGGCGGGCAATCACCAACTGCCGGTAGGAGATCACCACCAGGACCATCAACGCCGCGATGGCGATGGCAATGGGCAGCTCGAAGACAAGGGCTCCCACGCCCGCGGTGGCAAGGACCGTCAGTCCGGCCTCGGGACCGTAGGCCACCGAGGAGAGAGGGTCGGAGGCCAAGGTGGGAAGCGCCTTGTAGATCGGGAGCCTCTCGCCCTCGATGGCAGCGGTAGGGAGCCGCGGCCCCAGCACCGCTCGCTTGGCTAGGTATTGGAACCTCGCCAGTCCTCTCTGAGGGACGTCGGCGTGTGCGGTCGCCACCAGCATGCCGCGGCGACTGCGACGAAAGTCGTCCAGGCGCTCGATGACTACATAGCGATTGCCGGCTAGCTGGCCACGTTGGGTGACCTTGCGCTCGAGGTCTCCTCCCACATGCGGCAGGGGCGGTCCCTCCCCCTCACGCCGGGGCCGGGGTGGGTCTGGAGTTGATCCCTCGTTACTCAAATCTGGGGTGGCTTAGGGGCTTGGCGGTCGGGGTGACTCTACCGGGCTGGCCACTTGAGCGTGACCACCGGGGAGAGCCCGGCCCGCCCCGCGAGCTGCAGCCAGGTCTCGGGAATGGAGCCCAACGGCTGCGAGAGGAGCGCGCGATCGGAACTCAGCGAGCCGCCGGCGAGAGCAATACCGGCTCCTCCAACATGAAGTCCGCAGCCGGTCGCTGGGTGAACATCACGATCTGATCACCAGCCTGGAGCGGGGTGTCCAGCGGCAACTCGCGACCATCCCGCACCAGAAGTAGGATCCGCTCCTGGGATAGCTCGGCGATCTCGCCTGCCTGCCGCCCCACCGCCGGCCCTACCGGGACGGTGACTCTGACCACCGACGATTCACTGCCGCTGATGGGCATATGTAGAAAGTCCCCGTGGCCGGCCAAGCCTGTCTCGATCACACCGAGTATTAGCTCGGTGGCGGACACGGCCACATCCACGCCAAGCTGGTGGAACAGCTGGACGTTCCGGGGGTTGTTCACTCTCGCCACCGTCCGCGGAACTCGGAATTGGCGCTTGGCCAGCTGGCACGCCACCAGGTTGTCCTCGTCGTCGCCGGTGACAGCCGCCACGACATCGGCCCGCTCGATCCCGCTGGTGGCCAGGAACGCGGTCTCGTCACCGTCACCCACCAGCACGGAGCAGCTCCCCAGCTGGGCCGCGACCAGGGATGCGCGAGCAGGATCCTTCTCGATCAGCGCCACTTCGTAGCCGGCCTCGAGCAGGTGCCGGCTCAGATAGAAGCCGACCTTGCCAGCTCCGACCACGATCACGTAGGTGAGGCGGTCAGGCACCTCCGGATGCCCCCGAGGCGGCCACCGAGTGACGGGCTCGGTCCGCCTCCTCCGGGCCCGAGTCGAAGAAGGTTCGGGCGATCGCGGCCCCCACCACCGTGGGACAGTAGGTATAGAGTCCCATCTCCCGGTACACCCGCTCTCTGATGGGGTCGTAGATCCTAGTCATCACCCGTGGGATGTTGAAGATCTCCCTGGCGACCTGGGCAGACATGATGTTGCGGTTGTCGCCGTTAGTGACCGAGATGAAGCAGTCGGCGTTAGCGGCACCCGCCTGCTCCAACACCTCCTGGTCGATTCCGCTTCCCAAGACCAACTTCCCCGGGAAGTCCTTGCCCAACCGGTCGAAGGCTCCCCGGGAGACATCAACCACGGCAACGTCATGGCCATCGCGAGCAAGATCCTTGGCCAGGGTCGATCCCACCCGCCCGCATCCCACGATCACAGCCCGCACGGGCGCGAGTATATCCCCGCCCGAGGAGGTGGCCCTTCGATCCAACGGCGGCAGGGCGCTTCAGATGAAGGCGGGGCCAAGGACGACTACAGGCGGGCCTCTGCTCGTGGGCCTACCGCCGGTGCCGCCTCACTCTGGTTCATTTGGGAAGCTGCCGCGACCCTGAGACTTCGCAGCGACGACAATTGCCGGCGATGGCGTCCAAATTCTTCCGGTCGCGCTCATCCGATACCCCGACCGGCGAACATACCGGGATCCTCTGGCCGAAACGGATTGCCGTACCCGCCCGGGGAGCGCCGGTGGACAAGGATGCACTTAAAGCCGCATGTCGCCTAGCGCGGCCGGCCAAGGCAGAGATCCTGGTGATTACGGTCCTGGAGGTGGCCCGACATCTCCCTCTGTCCGCCAGTCTGGGTGACGAGCTGGGTCACTCTGAGGAGATGTTGGCCGAGATGGAGGCCGTGGCGGCCGAGCTGGGCGCCCGCATCCAGACCACCATTCTTCAGGCCCGCGAGGCGGGTCCGGCGATCGTGGACGAGACTCTGCGATGGGAAGCCGACCTGCTCGTGGTGGGGCTCGGAATCAAGCCAAGGTTCGGGGAGTTCACCCTGGGCGAGACCGGAGCTCACCTCCTCAGCCACGCCCACTGCCGGCTGATCCTGCTCCGTCAGGCGATGACCGCCGAGCAGGCCGAGGCCAGCTGAGCCCAGCCCCAGCGTCTGTAGGATCGCTGGCTTGGCCAATGTCACCGACTGCATGCGGGGTGCGACACGCCCATTAAGCAGAGCCAGCACCAGGGAAGGAAGTCAATAAGATGGCGAAAATGCCGTCCAGACGCCAGGACGAGGTTGCTCTCCAGGCGCTACGTCGGGCCCGCGATCAGATCGACCGCAACTATGGGAGCGACATCAGGGTCTCCAGCTTGGCCTCGCTCGCGGGATACACCTCCAGCCGATTCATCCGAGCTTTCCAGCGGAGCTTCGGCGCGACCCCGGGGCAATACCTCGGTCGTAGACGGATAGAACGCGCGCGCGAAATGCTGCGGACATCCGACCTAACGGTCACTGAGATCTGCTTACGGGTGGGATTCAGCAGCCCGGGCAGCTTTAGCAGCAGCTTCAGTCGCTTGGTTGGCCTCTCCCCCACTCAGTACCGCCAGCAGGCGACCGCGCGTGGAGGCGCCCTGCCAATCCCGGCTTGCTTCGTCCTGATGTGGCAGTGCGGGCTCCCCGCCGACGGCTCAGCTGTCGATGACACGGTCACCGACTAATCCGCAATTTCGAAGAAGCGAGCCCTCTGGTCAGCGCCTAGCATCTGAGGCAAACGACAGCGAGGCGGGCGAAAGGAGTGGGAATGATCAAGGGCATCTCGATCGTCTCGGTATGGGTGTTGGACCAGGATGCAGCCAAGGAGTTCTACACCAAACAGCTGGGTTTCGAAGCCACCAACGACGTCACCATGGAGAACGGGATGCGCTGGCTCACGGTTAAGCCCCAGGGCAGCTCCGGTCAGGAGTTCGTACTGATGGACCCGGACCATTCGATGCTCGATGCTGAGACCGCCCAGCAGGTTCGGGCTCTGGTGGCCAAGGGTGCTCTCAGCGCTGGAGTCCTCTCCACCACCGACTGCCGCGGCGACTACGAGGCCCTGGTAGCCCGGGGGGTGGAGTTCACCCAGCCGCCAGCCGAACGCCCCTACGGGATTGAGGCCGTCCTCCGCGACAACTCCGGGAACTGGTTCAGCTTCACCCAGCGTCACGGCGAGAGCTAGGCTCCCGGGCGACCAAGCCGCAGCGGCGCAGCCCTGGTTCGGCTCTGTGCGGATGGTGTGGCACGCCAGCGCGAGCACGGGTGCGCGGCTGCGCATTGACTAGGATTATGTGGTCGGCTTTAGTCAGAGGGGAACATCACCATGAAGAGGCTATATCCGCTCTGGCTTGGCGAGGCCTGCTGCGATAAGGGGCGTGTGTTGTCCCCGGGATTCGGTGACGGGGTTCGCATCCACATCCCGATCATCGGCTATCTGGTCATCACCGACTCTGGCCGCCGGGTACTGATTGACACCGGAATCCACCGCAGCCACATCGAGGATCCGGACCGCACTTGGCGCGGCACCGAGCTCGCCGAATTGCTCCGGCCGGTGATGCGAACCGACGACACCGTCGACTACAGACTTGCCGCGCTGGGCCTGCGCGGCGCCGACGTGACTGACGTCATCAACACGCACCTGCACTTCGACCACGCCGGCAACAACGACGCCTTCCCCAGCGCCACCTTCTTCGTCCAGCGCGCCCAGTACGATGCCGCCATCGACAATCCCTCATTCCCCAATCAGTACTGGCGCCTGGAAGGGCTCAACTATCAGCTGCTGGATGGCGAAACCGATTTAGGGGACGGGATATCGGTGATCCCGACACCTGGACATGCGCCGGGCCACCAGTCCGTTCTGGTCAGGCTTGATAGCGGTCAGAACCTGATGCTGTGCGGCGATGCCATCTACGAGGAGGACAACGTCAAGCACGATGTCTGGGAAGGACACTCCGATCCCAGGCAGGCGAGGGAGAGCGCGTTGCAGCTTCTCGCCCGCGCCAAGGACCTGAATGCGCAGCTGTTTTATGGCCACGACGCCGAGCAGTGGAAGAACGTGCGCAAGTCTCCCAGCTGGTACGAATAGCCTCGACCCCGCGCAGAGCGGACCGTTTCCTCCCAGGAACGAGAGCACCCGCCGCCGACCACGAAGCGGAAAGGGTCGGCTTTTGAGGGGCCTGCAGAAGCCCGAAAGTGCGGCTCGAGCCAGCATCCGCTCTGTGAGTCTGCTGGGAATCTGTTCTCACCACGCCAGCTGGCTTCTCATCCGTGCGAAGATGGATGCAGTAGCTCGGTGGGTTGGGAAGGGCCCACCGTACCTAGGACGGGTTCCTGGTCCAGCGCCAGCGGCACCTACTGGAGACCTGCACCGTGTCATTGGTCGTGATTCTTTGCGAAGATCGTTTCCGGGAGCAGCTTGAGACGCTCGCGACCGATGTCGGCTACAAGCTGCCCGGTGGGGAGCTGAGCAGGTCTGATCCAGCTGCTCTGATCCGCTCCAGGCTGAAGTCAGATCCGGATCTGGCTGTAGTGGTGACCGAGCGCTTGGGAGACACCTGGGTCGCCTCCCTGGATCGCGAGGGTATCCGCTACTGGCTGGTCGAGATCGGCGTACCCAGAGCTCCCGGCTTCCGACCTCCAGACCGGCGGCCCCACCGGCATCTCCTCGGGCTCGACAAGACCACCCTGGCCTACCTCAGGCAGCTCCTCGACGACTGGCGCGATCGGGACCTCTTACGGGTAGATTGCTTCACCTTCGCCTTCCGAGAAGGCATGCCGCACGAGGCGGACTGGGTGATCGACACCCGCTTCCTCGACAGCCCCTACTGGATCGCCGAGATGCGGGAGCGGCCCGGGACCGACCCAACGGTGCGCGAGTACGTGATGGCTCAACCCGGCGCCCAGGAGCTGCTCGGCCAGTTCCTGCCGATGATGCTGCGGCTGGTCCCGCTCTACCAGTCCCAGCGCCGCTCCGTGCTCCGGATCGCGGTGGGCTGTACCGGGGGCCTGCACCGTTCGATGGCGATCGCCGCGGAGCTGGTCGACCGCATCGAGCAGTCGGGCGTGGCTGCCGCGAGGTACCTGCCGGAGCCTCCCCTGCACCTGCCCCAGGAACTGGACTGAGGCCCCCGGCCCGCCTCTAGATCTGGGCCCCGCCCAGGGCCGAGACAATCGCGCCGGCACGCGCGCCGAGATGGCCGGCCGAGGCGGCTCCTCCATGGGGAAGTACCGAGCGCACCAGGTCCTCGTAGGCGCTGCGGACTTCGGGATAGCGCAGGAACAGCAGGTGGGCGTATTCCTGGACCACCGGGCGCGGGGGGCGACGCAGACGCAGGTGGACCTCGCCGGGAAGGTGGTTGGCCTTGCGACCGTTGCAGCGCTTGCAGGCGACCACCTGATTCTCCCAACTGCCGGGATTGCCACCGCGGGAGACCGGAATCACGTGGTCGATGGTGAGCTCGGCGGGCGCGGCATGCACGCCGCAGTACTGACAGCAGTGCTCATCGCGCAGCAGCAGGTTGCGGCGGTTGGGACGCAGCATCCGCCGCGGCACCACGATGTTGCGCAGCAGGCGGACCACGATGACGCCATCGCTGAGCCGGCGTTGCGCCAGCTCCTCGACCACCATCCGCTCCACCGCGTCGTCGAAGAAGGCCACTCGCTCCTTGGTCAGGAGCACCACCAACCGTCGTCGGCTGATGACGTTGAGGGGTTGCAGCGAGGCGTTGAGCAATAGCACCGGCATGGCGCAATTGTGAACGCATCGCCGCCCGGCGTTCAGCGCCGGCGCAGCCCCAGGATCTGGCGTATCCCGTCAAGGTGGCCGAGCAGCCCTGGATTGACGGTCAGCACCACCAGCAGCAGCACCACCGCCACCAGCAACGCCAGGGCCAGATAGCTGGTGACCGAAGGGCCTGACGTGGGCGAGGGAAGGCCGCTGGCCATGGCTAACTCTCCTGCCCGCGCAGAGTCTGCCCAGCCGACCAACCACCCTGGTCATCGACTCCGACCTCGTAGAGCGCCCAGCCCCGGGCCTGCCAGGTGAGCGCATGAGGAAAAAGCCGGGCCGCCTGTCCGCGCTGCCAGCCACTGGCAGTTGCCAGCTGCGATGGGTCGACGGACCTTGCGATCAATTCGAGCCCGGCGACCAGGGAATACCCGCGCAGCGCCAGCACCGTGCCGCCCCCCGGGCGGGGTAGAGCTCTGAGCAGCGCCTCCAGGACCGGGGCAGGAGGTTGGTCAAGGAAGAGCTCTCCCGAGCTCAGCGCCACGTCGACCGCGCGCTCATGATTGCGGTCCAGCACCGGCCAACCCGCGGGCACCCACCAGTCGCTGGCGGCATAAGTGAGGACCCGGGTGCTGGCGAATCCGGCGTCGAAGGAATTGGCCAAGGCGGCCAGGGCCGGCTCGGGCCAGGGAGCAACCACCAGTAGCGCGGAACCGTCCCGGACGGCTTGGCGCGCCGTCTCCACCTCCGCCCGCTGCAACTCCGCCGGTTGCCGGGCGGCAACACGAACCACCAAGTAAGGGCGATCGGTGAGGGGCGGCACCATCAGCTCCAGCCAGACGTCTCCCGAGTGTCCCTCGCCGCTGGTTGCCTCTTCCGCCAGTGCGAGCACCCGACGAGCGCTGGCAATCGCCTCCGCTGCCGCCGATCCGGAGAGCTGTTGGCCGACCGCTTCCCAGCGCTGCCCGGCGAGCACCTCGAGCGGCGATCCCGGCCTGATCCTCACCACCTCGGCGCCCCGCTCAAGAGCCTCGCGGGCGATCACCGGAGCTCCACTAAAGTCCAGGTCTGAGGGTCGAGGCTCGGCCGGGGTCGGCTCCTCGTCGATGGCGGAGGGGGCCGCCGATGGGGGCGGCGGCACGCCTCTGATGGGCCGGCTCTCGAGCCAGGTAGATGGTGGGGACGCCGCCGGCACCGGCCTGATCGAAGCCAGCTCCGGCAGCGACGAGCCCGCCGCCTCCACCAGCGTCACCATCACCCCTGCCACTCGGAGAGTGCCACCAACCTCCAACAGGGCTCGGCCCCCAGGTGCGAGCCTCCTCCCGTTCACCCAGGTACCGCTGACCCCGCCCAGGTCGTGGACGTCTATCCCAGTGGGCACCCGGTTCAACTCGCAATGGCGGTTGTCGACCGCCTCATCGAGGTCAAGGTGGCTGACGTCGACGTCGGGAACCGTGCCGCCGGGCACGCTTCGACCCAAGAGGATGGGGTAGCGCTCCAGGGTCACCGTGGCTCCATCGGCCGCCTGCAGCGCGAGCAGACCAGAGGTGGTCACTCGGTCAGGACCAGGAGTGTGGGCCCGATCGCCCGGCACTCATCCCGATACCCCGCGGCTCTCCAACTCGGCGATCAGGGCGGGGAGGACCTTGAGGGCGTCGCCGACCACTCCCAGGTCGCAGATCTTGAAGATCGGCGCGTCGCGGTCCCGGTTGATGGCGACGATGTGCTTGGCCCCCTTCATCCCCACCGTGTGCTGCATGGCTCCGCTGATTCCGCAGGCAAGGTATAGGTCCGGTTTGACGGTCTTGCCGGTCTGGCCAACCTGACGCGCATATGGCACCCAGCCCGCGTCCACCACCGCCCGGCTGGCTCCCACGGCACCGTGGAGGAGCGCCGCCAGCTTCTCTAGGAGCTCGAAGTTGGCTGGATCCTGGAGTCCACGGCCGCCACTGACGACCACTCGGGCCTCTTCCAGCGTGGGTCCGCTGGCCGGCGCCACCACCGAATCCAGGCGTCGGGCGCCGCGGGGCGCGCTCTCAGGCAGGGCAACCTCCACCACCTTGGGCGGGCCGCCCGAAGCGGGCTCGGCGGTGACAGATTTGGGCCTCATCAGCACGCAGGGGCTGGGACCGCTGAGCTCGGTAAGCACGTTCTGGGTGCCCCCGAAAATCGAGGAGGCGGCCGCGAATCCGCCGCCTTGAGCCTCGACGTCGGTGGCATTTGCCACCACCGTAAGCCCCAGTTTGGCGCTGGCCCGGGCGCAGATGTCGCGGGCGTCATAGGTCGCTCCGAACAGGATCAAGTCTGGGTGGTGCTGCTCCACCAGATCCGCCAGCGCTGCCGCCGCCGGCTGGGCCACGAATTCTCGGTAGGCCTTGTCGGCCCCTATGTAAACGGTCTGGGCACCGAACTGGCCGGCCGCGGCAGTTGCCCCCGCGGCCTGCGGATCCAGGATCACCGCCTCGACGTCCCCGAGCTGCCGCGCCTTGGTCAGCACCTCCTGGGAGACCGGGCTCAGCTCCGACCCCGATAGCTCCGTAAAGACGAAGATCCTGGCCACCTCAAATCACCTTGAGCTCGGCCAGGTAGTCAGCGATCCGCTGAGCGCCACTTCCGTCGTCCTCGATCACCTCTCCGCCCTCTCGCTGCGCTGCCGGCTCGACTTTGACGATCTTTTGCGCCGAGCCAGCAGCACCCACGGTGGCTGGGTCGATGCCGAGGTCCTCCAGGGAGGGTTGCTCCAGGGGGCGGCTCCGGGAGGCCACGATCCCCTTGAGGGTTGGATAGCGCGGCTCGTTGATGCCCCCGGTCACGGTCACGACCGCGGGCAGGTCGGCCTCAACCACGTCATGGCCCTCCGGGGTCTGACGGTGGATCTGGACTTTGCTCCCGGTCACTTCCAAATGCTTGGCGAAGGTCAGTGAGGGCCAGCCCAGCAGCTCGGCAATGGCGGCGGGGACGATACCGGTATAGCCATCGGTCGACTCGGTACAGGCGATCAGCAGGTCGGGCTCGGCCTTCTTCACCGCCGCCGCCAGCACCCGGGCGGTGGCCAGAGCATCCGAGCCCCGCAGCCGCTCATCGCTGATCAGAACCCCCTCGGCAGCTCCCATCGCCATAGCCTTGCGAATCACGTCGACCGCACCCTCTGGGCCCATCGAGATCGCCACCACCTGGTTCTCGCCGGCTCCGGCGATCTCCAGGGCCGCCTCGATCCCGTAGGAATCGCCGGGGTCCAGCACCAGCTCGCCCTGGTCGCGCACCAGTAGGTGGGTCGTGGGATCCAGCTTGCCGACGCCAGATGGGTCGGGGATCTGCTTGACCAAGACCGCGATTTTCACCCAGGCGACCCTCCAACCGGCCCAGCCCAACCCGAAAGAGCCACGCCATCTTAGCGAGCCGCGAGAACGGCCGATCTCGCTCCGGCAAGAGGTGAGCGGTGAACTCGGACGTATAATCGGCCAGCCCTTTAGGGGGTGGCGCAGACCGGCGGCAGCTAGCCGGCCCGCCCGGGGCCCCGTGGTGTAGCTGGCCTAACACGCCACCCTGTCAAGGTGGAGATCGGCGGTTCGAATCCGCTCGGGGTCGCCATCCGCCACTCTGGCTGAGCCGTCTCCAGTCGGGTTCCGAAAGGCTAGGATCGAGATGATGTCGATCCATCCCGAGGCCGAGGCCGGCTTCGCGCGAGCGGCCGCTGCCTACGAGCGGGGCCGGCCCGACTACCCACCAGCAGCGGTGGGCTGGCTCGCCTCCCACCTCACCCTTGAGCCCGGGAAGGTGGTGGTAGATATCGGAGCCGGGACGGGCAAGTTGACCCGCCAACTGGTTCCCTACGGGTTGCGCCTGATCGCCATCGAGCCGGTCGAGGAGATGGCCATCGAGCTGCGGCGGGCGGTGGCGGGCGTGGACGTGCTCGCCGCCACCGCGGCCAAAACCGGGCTCGCCTCAGGAACCGTCGACGCCGTTACCGCCGGCCAGGCCTTTCACTGGTTCGCCGACCAACCGTCGCTGAGAGAGATCCATCGCATCCTCCGCCCCGGCGGCCGACTGGGCCTGGTCTGGAATCGCCGGGACTCGCGATCCAGGCTCTGGGAGGCGGTAGCGGAAATGATCGCTCCCTTGAAAAGGGGGAGCCCCGACCACTCCACCGGGGAGTGGCGACGGGAGCTCGAAGCCAGCTCACTGTTCGGTCCCATGGAGTCGCGAGCCTTCCCCCACCAGCAGTCGGCCACCGCTGGGCAGCTGGTTGACCGGGTCCTCTCACTCAGCTTCGTAGCCAACTCACCGGCGTCGGTGCAGGCGAGCCTGCGCCAACAGGTACTGGAGCTGGCGGACACCTACCAGGATCAGCCCGGCCAGCGCATCGCCCTTCCTTATCGGACCGAGGTCTTCGCCTGCAGTGCCTGCTGAGGCGGCGGACGCTGACCCCCAGTTGCAGCCGCTTCCTAAGCCGTTCTTAGATCAGCTCGAGAACCAGGAGGAGCTCTTGGTGAGCTCCCGAGACCAAGCGGGACGGGGAACCGTGCACATGTGGTTCGCGGTCGTCCCCCCGGGATACGTCTACCTGCTCACCCCCACGATTTCGCTCAAGGCCGAGCGCTGGCTTGAGGACCCTTGGGTGCGCCTCCAGATCCCGGGCACAGATGCGGCCGAGGAGGGGCTCGTGGTCAAGGTGGACTGGGGGGAGGCCCAGCACCATCTGGAGCTGCTCACCAGCCGCTTCGCCATGGCGGGGGCGGCGACGGCGGAGGCGCTCCGCTGGATGCTCGAGGACGGTAGTCGCCGTCTGCTCAAAGTCGGACTCAAGGAGGGTTCCGAGTCAGAGGCTGTCGCTCAGGTCTAGTCGAAGTGCCGCGGCCAACAACGCCTCGGCGCCCAGCGCCACATCTTCGGGATCGCTCCACTCTTCCGGACAGTGGCTGCGCCCGTCTCGTGAGGGGATGAAGATCATGCCCATCGGGCATAGGCGAGCCAGCAGAGCGGCATCGTGGCTGGCCCCCGACGGCAGCTCCAGATAGGGCTGATCGAGCTCCTGGATCGCCGCGATGATCGCCTCGCGAGGACCGGGAGCGCAGGCAACCGGACTCCCCTCGGAAACCCACTCGATCTCGACCTGGAGCTGGCGGCGAGCGGCACACTCGCGCACGCCAACCTCCAGGGCCCGGTGCCGGTCGTCCAGCCACTCGGGCTGGGGGCTCCGGAACTCCACCCAGGCCGTCGCTAGCCCCGGAACTACGTTGACGGCACCGGGCGCGATGTCGAGCCGCCCCACCGTCCCGACACCCTCCCCGCCGAGGACGGATTCGCTCGCCAGCCGCTCCACCAACAGCACCACCTCGGCAGCGGCGGCAAGCGCGTCGCGGCGATCGTCCATGCTGGCGGTGCCGGCGTGGTCTGGATGGCCCACCAGCGTGACAACGGCCCGATGGATCCCGGCAATCGAGGTCACGACTCCCAGCCGGATCCCCGCTCGCTCGAGTTTGGCGCCCTGCTCAATGTGGAGCTCGAGGTATGCGTGCAGTCGGGCGGCCGGCCACCGCATCGCCGAGGGGTCAGCCGGGTGCGCATCTATCGCAGCCAAGGCGGCGGCCAGCGTCTCCCCCTTGTCGTCGATGAGGTTCAGCTGGGCCTCGCCGAGGTCGCCGGCGACGGCGGCGCTGCCGAGGCAGCTGACTCCAAACCGGTTGGGCTCCTCCCCCAAGAAGTCGACGACCAGGAGCGAATGCCTGAACCGCCGTCCGGCCTGGGACAGAAGCCTGGCGACCTCAACAGCGGCCACCACCCCCACCATCCCGTCGAAACGGCCGCCACCAGCGACGGTGTCGGTGTGGGAGCCGATCACGATCTCGGGCAGCTCGGGTTTCTCGCCCGCCATCCGGCCGATCAGGTTCCCCATGGCATCAGTCTCGACCTCGAGGCCGGCTGCAGTCATCAGATCCCGGGTCCAGGCCCGAGAGCGCCGGTAGGGCTCCGAGAAAACCCTTCGGGTCCATCCCGGCTGGTCCGGCTCGCGAAACTCGGCCAGCTCCATGAGCTGGCGCCAGAGTCGCTGCTGGTCGGGCGAAGGAAGACTGCTCAAGGGACGCTCGGGACCGTAGCAGCCCGGGCCGAAGTTGTGTGGCAGCCGGGGCAGATGGGACCATGTCCGACGTGCCCACCCGAGACGATGCGCTCGCGCTCCTCCAGGAGCACACCAAGACCGACAGCCTTCGCCGCCACGGGTTGGCCCTGGAAGCGGTGATGCGCGAGGCCGCCCGCCGCAACACTGCCGACGAAGAGCTCTGGGCCATCACCGGCCTTCTCCACGATTTCGACTACGAGGCGCATCCGGACGAGCACCCCTTCTGGGGACGGCCGGTGCTGGAGGCAGCCGGCTATTCAGAAGAGGTGGTGCTGGCGATCCAGGGGCACGCCACCTTCAGCGGCGTACCCCGAGACACCGACATGGCACGTTGGCTGTTCGCCCTCGATGAGCTCACCGGTTTCGTGATCGCGGTGGCGATGGTCCAACCGGGGCGCCAGGTGAGCGCCGTCAAGAACTCCTCCGTGCGCAAGAAGCTCAAGGACAAGGCCTTCGCCCGAAGCGTGCTCCGCGAGGACATCGCTCTCGGCAGCCAGGAGTTGGGTATCGAGGTCGAAGAGCTGGTCGAGCTGGTGGTGGCTGGTCTGACGCCAATCGCGACCGATCTTGGGCTCGGGGCGCCCCAATAGCGGTACATATACTCAAGCGCTGACCTCGCGGGGAGGTGGCTGAGTGGCCGAAAGCGCCCGCCTGCTAAGCGGGTGACGGGGGTTAACCTCGTCCGAGGGTTCGAATCCCTCCCTTCCCGCCAGGCCGCGGACGTCTGGTGGACGGAGGATGGACCCTGCGTGGGCATCGCGTCAGGATGTCTGCCGGTTCGGTGGGCTGAGCCGTCCTCGTGACCCCGATGGCTCTGCTTCCGCTACGACGCACCTCGCACTCGAGCCAGCACCGGCTCGACGATCTCCTCGGCCAGCCAACGGACCGGGGGAATCGGTGGAAGAGCGGTGAGGACGAGGTGGGAGGCGCCCGCCTCGATCAGCTCCACAAGCTGATCCCGCACCGCGGCGGGGCTTTGCGCCTGCGGCAGGTACGACTGACTCTCGCGTGGCCCCTCGGATGACACGATGAGTTGGACCGAGCGGGCTATCTCTCTCGGGTCACGGCCGACAGCACGGCAGTGCTCATCGAGAACCTCGTTCTTGTGGCGGAACTCGTCGACGGTGCGCGTGGGGCTGGTCCAGATGTCCGCGTGCTTGGCGACAACCCGCAGCGCGACGCGCTCGCCTCCCGCACCGATGAGAATCGGCGGGTGCGGCCACTGGATCGGCTTCGGTTCACAGACCGCCTGGCGGAGGCGATAGCAGCGCCCGTCGAAATCGAAGGGGTCGGACTCGGTCCACATTCGCTTGACGATGGCGCAGGCCTCGTCCAGCGCTGCCAGTGCCTCCGAGGGTGCGACCACGTCGACGCCGTACGCGTCGTATTCGCGATGGACGCCTGCCAGCGCCTGCGGATCGGGAACCCGGCTGCCGCCTGCGCCGATGCCGAACTCGAGCCGTCCATCCGAGATGATGTCGACAGTTGCGGCCATCTTTGCCAGAAGCGCAGGGTTGCGCAGGCGGTTGCTCGTCACGATCACCCCGAGGCGAAGCCGGGTGGTCTGCGCGGCGAGCGCCGACAGGAGCGTCCACGCTTCGAGCGTTGCGCCATTGACGTCGCCCCGGAGCGGCACCATGTGGTCCCAAAGCCAGGCATGCTCGAAGGCCGATACGTCGTCGGCCTCTCGCCAGACACGGACGATCTCGTCGTAGCCGAGGTTCGACTGGCTCGTCTTGATTCCGAAGGTAACCCGGCGTGCGGCTGTGCTCATCCCGCAGAGCCTACCCCGGACTCCTCGCGGCCAGCGGGCTTCCGCACGAACTCTAGAAGAAGCCTGGGGCCCGCCTCAAGGGCGATCAGGAAAGCACCAGTAGTGTTGACGGCGCCTCGGATTTGGTCGTGGCTCCGGGAATCATGGTCAACTCTAGACCGGCCGGAGGGCGTTCCAGCGGCCGGTGCTAGCGTGCAGGATTCGGCACTAATCCGCGCACAAGGATCCATCCGAGGTCAGCTGTAGATCCAGAGCTCGCTGAACGCAGCGTCCACCACCCACCGCGTGCGTGCACCCCGCTCGAGCGTGACGATAGTCCCCGGTCGAAGGTCAAAAGGTGCGTCGTCGTCCACCTGCAGGCGTCCGCTGCCGGAGAGCACCAGAAGCGTCTCGCGTGCTTGAAGGTGCACCTCGATGGTGGTGTTCGCGGTTGCGCCGGGTCTCCACAGACCGACCTGAACAGCGTCGTCGGAATGAAGCATGTGGACCAAGCCGCCCGTCTCGTCGTCGTGCTCCCAGGCAAGCGCGTCGAATTCTGAGATCGCGACCTCATTCACTCCCAATTAGGCGACTAGCAGTGCTGCGACGAATGCCAAGTAGCCGCCAATGATCGCCCAACCCGCCCCTCGGCGGAGTCCTTTGCCTCTGTAGGCGAGCCCGAGTGTGAGTGCGGTCAGCCCCACGTACCAGCCGGCGATGAGCAGCTCCGAGCCCGATGGCCTGCCGAGCCCCAGGATCACGGTCGGTATCAAGAGCCCGGCGGTCACGTTGAGAGAGTTGCTGGTGAGCGCCGTGCTCAGTGCTGCGGAACCGCGTCCCTTGGACGCGAGAGTGACCGCCGCCACAGCCGGGGGCAAGCTCGTGACGGCGGCCAGCACCAGGCCGCCGACCACGACCTCGGAGATTCCGAAGTGTCGGCCCAGGGCCGCACCTCCCCGTTCCATGGTCACGGTCGCGAGGATCACAAGGAACAGCACCGGCACCGCCACGGCCACGTCGCGCATGCTGCCTCGCTGGGGAGGGATGGCGAGCTCCAACTCCTGCTCCTCCTCACTCACCGCCGAGGTTAGCCAGGCCGCCCACGGCCGGGGCAGCGGCAGACGGCGAAGCACGACACGGTGCATTCCCAGCAACAACACGTAGGGCACCAACACCACCAGCACCAGGGCCAGCCCCACGGCCGAGTCGAAGAGCCCGGCGACGGTTGCACAGCACACGATCGCGACCCAAAGACCGACGACGCCACTCAGGGCGACCACTTTGCGATGGAGATCTATGCGTCCGGCCACCACCGCCCCCAAGCCGATCAGCGCCGCCAGGTTGAAGATGTTGGATCCGATCACCACCCCGGCGCCGAGGGTTCGCTGATGGCTGGCCAAGCCGGCGATCGCGGCGGCGATGTTCGCCGGGTCAGCTGCGAGCGCAGCCAGCAAACCAAGCAGCGCCTCCGACAGCCCAATCCACTCGGCCACCCGCTCCACGCGGGAAATCAGGAGCCAGGTGGCGCCGACGCTGACGGCCGCCCCTCCGACGAAGGCGAGTGAGGCGACGCCTACAGCCATGGCAACTCGAACCTGTTGCAGGGCTCCTGTCGTGGTTGCCAAGCCCAGCCGCGGACTGCAGCTAGTCGGCACTCAACGCGAATATCCACGTCGGCTCCATTTCGCTAGCGCACGATGTGCCGACCAGACTTCCCGGCTCTCCGGCGCAAATCCTAGCAGTCGGATCTCGGGATATTGCGGTGCTAGCGGGCGTGGGCCGGGACTGCCCGTGAATCTATGGGTTTAGTCTGAGGACATGGTCAGCGACGAGGATTTCCTGATTCCCAGCCACGAGGCGCCTGTCGAGCCCAGCGAAACCCTGGTCGCGCCTCCCGGCAAGTTCCGCATCTACCTGGGAGCCGCCGCCGGCGTGGGCAAGACCGTGGCCATGCTCGATGAGGGCTGGCGTCGGCGCGAGCGCGGTCGCGATGTGGTCGTGGGTTTCGTCGAGACTCATGGTCGGCCCCACACCGCCGAGGCCCTCAAGGACCTAGAGGTGGTTCCCCGCAAGCGGATCGAGTACCGCGGAGGCGTGTTCGAGGAGATGGATCTCGACGCCGTTCTAGCCAGACAGCCTCAGCTAGCCCTGATCGACGAACTGGCCCATACCAACGTCCCCAACAGTGGCCGCCACGCCAAGCGCTGGGAAGATGTCCTCGAGATCCTCGAGAACGGCATCAACGTCATCACGACGGTCAACATCCAGCACCTGGAGAGCCTCGCCGAGAGCATCGAGAACATGACTGGCACCCAGGTCAGGGAGCGGGTACCCGACTGGGTGGTCCGCCGGGCCGACCAGACTGAACTGGTCGACTCGTCACCTGAACAGCTCCGGCGCCGGATTGTCCACGGCAACGTCTACCCGCCCGAGAAGGTCCCGGCCGCCCTCACCAACTTCTTCACTACCCACAACCTCACCATCCTGCGAGAGCTGGCTCTGCGTTTCGTCGCCGACGAGACCGAGGAGGTGCTGCTCCGCGAGGTCGAGGAGGAGTCGTCGGCCCCGGTGGAGACTGGGGAGCACATTCTGGTCGGCGCTGCTGCCAAACCCGGGAGCGATCGGGTGCTGCGCCGAGCAGCGCGGATCGCCGCCCGAGTTAAGGGTGATCTCCATGTGGTGCACGTGATCGCATCAGAGTCCAGCCACACCTCGGACCAAGCGGGCCTGCAGGATCTACAGACCCTCACCGTTTCCCTGGGAGGCGAGTGGTCGACGATAAGTGGCGACGACGTTGCTACCTCCCTGATCGCGTTCGCGCGCGCGCACAACATCACTCAGCTGGTGGTGGGCTCTGATCGAGATCATCGCTGGGGTCTGGGACGAGGCGGGGTCCTCAAGCACCTCCTGAAGCAGGCCGTCCCCGCAGGCCTGGACATTCACATCATCGCCGCCTCGCCGGTTCCCCGGATCACGGGTCACGCCAAGGAGTTAGATGCCAACGCTGGCTGACCTCTGGGACTGGCAGCGCCGAAGGTCGCTGACCGGTGCCCTGGCGGCGGTTGTGGCGATCGCGGTCCTGGCAGCGTTGATGTTCCCTGCCAGGACTCAACTAGGCCCCAGCACCACCGCCTTGATCCTGATCATCCCGGTGGTGGTCGGGGTAGCCATCGGGGGCTGGTCCGCCGGCGTTCTGGCCATCGCGGTGGGATTCCTCTGCTACGACTTTGTGTTCATCCGCCCCTACGGGACCCTGGCGGTGTCTGGCTATCGGGACTGGCTGACCTTGGGCGTTTATGTGGTGGTGATGCTGGTCGTGGCCCGGGTGGTCTCAGCGCTGCAGTGGGCCCGGGTTCAGGCCCGCCGCCGAACCGATGACGCCCGCCACCTCCTCGAAGTGACCGACCTGCTCATCGGCGACAAGCCGCTCCAGGAACTGCTGTCGACGGTGGTCAGCACTGTGCGCCGTGAGTTCCACCTCAGCTCTGCCGCCCTGCTGCTGCCGCTGGGAGAGCAGCTGACCGTGGCCGCACAAGCCGGAGATCCCCTCCCCGAGGAGGTCCTCAAGGGGGGAATCCGGACCGGTGCCCTCTCGACGCCGGTGGCTCTGGCCGGTTTGGGGGGTCTGCGGGCTCTTCCCCTATCCACCGCTGAGCGGCCGGTCGGAGTACTGATGCTGGCAGGACCTCCTCTTTCCCCGACCGATCAGCAACTGCTCACCACCTACGCCAACCACGCCGCCCTGGCGGTGGAGCGAGCCCAGCTGCGCGAGCAGGCGCTGCAAAGTCGGGTGCTGGGGGAGGTCGACAGTTGGAGACGAGCCCTGCTGGCCTCGGTGGCCCACGACCTGCGCACTCCGCTGGCCTCGATCAAGGCGGCGCTCTCGGATCTGGGCGATCCGTCGGTACAACTCTCCCAAGCCGATCGGGGCGAACTGGTCTCCACCGCCGAGGAAGAGACCGATCGCCTCACCCGGATGGTCAAGAATCTGCTCGACATGTACCGGATCGAGGCCGGAATGCGACGTCTGGTCAAAACCCCGACTCCCCTGCATGAGCTGGTCGACGAAGCCTTGGAGGCCATGCAGGGACGGCTCGAGGAACGTCCGGTGCTGGTCGAGGTGGATAGACAGCTGATGGTCAGCGTCGACCGAGCCCTGGTGGTGCGGGTCCTGGTGAACCTCCTGGAGAATGCCTCCCGCTACACCCCCAACGGCACCCCGATCGCCATCCGGGCCCGGCGCCAGTCGGGTCGGGTGGAGCTCGAGGTGGTCGACCAGGGACCGGGGCTCAGCCCCGAGCGGCTGGCAACAGCCTTCAGCCCGGTGCCCGAGACCCGAGGAGAGGTCCGGCCGGCCGAGCCGAGTGGAGTCGGGCTGGTGATCTGCAAGGCGTTCATTGAAGCCACCGGCGGCAGGATCAGTGCCCGAACCGGCCCCCAGGGAGGACTTCAGCTGGACATCGTGTTGCCGGCGGCATAGCCTCCGACCCGTGCCCAGCATCCTGCTGATCGACGATGAGGCGGCCATCCTGCGCGCGCTCGGCGTGGGCCTGCGGGCACGCGGCTACGAGCTCTACACGGCGCGGACCGGCGCCGATGGACTGGCCGAGGCGGTGCGCCACCGTCCCGAGGTGGTCCTGCTCGACCTCCGCCTGCCCGACATGGATGGGGTCGAGGTGTGCCAGCAACTCCGGGGATGGAGCGATGTTCCCATCCTCATCCTCTCGGCCCACGGCGAGGAGGACCGCAAGGTCGCGGCATTGGACGCCGGGGCTGATGACTTCATCACTAAGCCCTTTGGCATGGCTGAGCTGGAGGCGAGGATCCGGGTAGCGCTTCGACATCGGCGCGAGCAGGCCGGAGGTCCAGAGCTGATAGTGGGACCGCTGGCCATGGACCTGGCTGCCCACACCGCGACCATGGCTGGGCGCCGGATCGCACTGACCGCCACCGAGTACGAGATGCTGGCGTACTTGGCGCGCAACGTTGGACGAGTGGTGACTCGAGACTTACTGCTGTCGCATGTTTGGGGAGGTCGCTACGGTGCCGACGCACACTACCTTCGCGTCTATGCCAATCGAATCCGGCGCAAGCTTGGCGTTGAGCACGGGGAGTTCCTGATCACCCATCCCGGCGTCGGCTACGAGCTGAGGCCTCCCGAAGACTGAGGGTCCGGAGCGCTTCTAGCTGGTTTAGCCCGCCGAATTGCTCTTCGCGACCAGCTTGGCCAACGCCTCGTTGAGCTGCAGCACATTGACAGTCGCTGCGCCCAGGAAGCCCAGGTACGGCCCCTGCTCCACTTGATAGACCAGCTTGCGCACGGCCGCCGGCGAAAGCCCTCGCGCCTTGGCCACGGCGTTGACCTGGACCAGCGCCGCTCCTGGAGAGATATCCGGATCGACACCGCTGCCTGAGGTAGTGACCAGGTCTTCCGGTGGGTTCTTGATGCCCTCCTTGGCCAGGGCCTTTACCTCTTCACGGACGGCGATGACCAGCGCTCTTGAGGTCGGGCCCAGCTGACTGCCCCCGGTGGCAAGCGGGTCGTCGGCGTCGGGACGTCCCTGGAACCAGCCCGGTCCCTTCCACTGCTGGCCGACCAGGGTCGAGCCTTTGCTGGTCAGCGAGCCGTTGGCCTCGTGTGGGAACCACCACTGTGAGAGGCCGGTTATCAGCAGCGGGTAGATGATGCCGCAGACTGCAGTGAAGATCACGATGGCCACGATTGACCGGCGGATCTGCAGCAGCATCAGGAGACCCTCATGGCCGTCAAGGCCAGGTCGATGAGCTTGATGAAGATGAAGGGGGCGATGACGCCACCAACGCCGTAAATCAGCAGATTGCGCCGCAATAGTGCCGAAGCTGTCGAGGGACGGTAGCGCACGCCCCGCAGCGCCAACGGGATCAGAGCAATGATTACCAGAGCGTTGAAGATCACGGCCGAGAGCACCGCGGTGTGCGGGCTGTGCAGGTGCAGGATGTTGAGCGCCTTGAGCTGCGGGTAGGTGCTAACGAAGAGCGCCGGAATGATGGCAAAGTACTTGGCCACGTCGTTGGCAATTGAGAACGTGGTCAGGGCACCGCGGGTGATCAGTAGCTGCTTACCAATTTCGACCACCTGAATCAGCTTGGTGGGATTGGAATCGAGGTCGACCATATTGCCGGCCTCCTTGGCAGCCATGGTGCCGGTATTCATAGCGACCCCGACGTCCGCCTGGGCCAAGGCAGGCGCGTCGTTGGTGCCGTCTCCGGCCATCGCCACCATTCGGCCGCCCTCCTGCTCTTTCCGGATCAGGGCCATCTTTGCCTCAGGCGTGGCCTCGGCGAGGAAGTCGTCGACGCCGGCCTCAGCGGCGATGGTTGCCGCGGTTAGCGGGTTGTCGCCGGTCACCATCACGGTGCGAATGCCCATGCTGCGCAATTCGTCGAAGCGCACCCGAATCCCCGACTTGACCACGTCTCGCAGTTCCACCACGCCCAGAACTCTGGGTCCGTCGGCGACCACCAAGGGTGTTGAACCGGCGCGGGACAGCCGCTCCACGATCGGCGCCAGTTCATCGGGAATGGTTCCGCCCTGCTCCTTGACCCAATTACGCACGGCTTCACCGGCTCCCTTGCGGATGTGACGGCCGTCGATATCCAGCCCCGACATGCGGGTGGCAGCGCTGAAGGGGATGATCTCGTGCTCAGTGCTCAGATCGCGGCCGCGGATGCCAAAGAGGTCCTTCGCCAGAACCACGATGGACCTGCCTTCGGGAGTGTCGTCGGCAAGCGATGCCAGCTGAGCTGCGTCGGCGAGGTCCCGCTCGGCAACACCTCCGATGGGAGTGAAGGTCGCGGCCATGCGGTTGCCCAAGGTGATGGTGCCGGTCTTGTCCAGCAGCAGAGTGCTGACGTCACCCGCTGCTTCTACCGCCCTACCGCTCATGGCCAGGACGTTTTGCTGTACCAATCGGTCCATTCCAGCGATCCCGATGGCAGAGAGCAGGGCGCCGATGGTGGTCGGGATGAGGCAGACCAGCAGGGCCACCAGGATGACGACGGATACATGGCCGTGGGCATACCCCGCGAAGGGGGCCAAGGCCACGCACACCGGTACAAAGATGATGGTCAATGCCGCCAGCAAGATGGTCAGAGCCAACTCGTTGGGGGTTTTCTGGCGATCGGCGCCTTCCACCAATTGGATCATTCGATCCAGGAAGGTGTGACCCGGCTCGGCCGTAATTCTGACCACGATCCGGTCCGAGAGAACCTTGGTACCGCCGGTGACCGCGGAACGGTCTCCGCCACTCTCCCTGATCACCGGGGCAGATTCGCCGGTGATGGCCGATTCGTCGATCGACGCTACCCCCTCGATGACGTCACCGTCTGACGGGATGATGTCCTGGGCTTCGCAGACCACTCGGTCGCCCTTGACCAGCGTGGCGGCTAGCACACGCTCCTCCGTCCCGTCATCGCGAAGACGTCGGGCCATGGTGTCGGATCGCATGCGGCGGAGCGTGTCGGCTTGAGCGCGACCCCGTCCTTCCGCGGTGGCTTCAGCGAAATTCGCAAACAGGACCGTGAGCAGCAGCCACACCGTCACCGCCCAGTCGAACACTGAGGGGTGGAAGATCGATTCAATCCCAGTGACGATGGTCCCAATGAGCACCACAAACATGACCGGGTTCTTGACCTGCACCCTGGGATCGAGCTTGAGCAGGGAGTCGAGCATCGCGCGCATGACGATCTCGCGCGTCATCCAGGGCAGCTGGCGACGGCCCCGCCCTCCGCCCGGAGCTGCACCCGACAAATCAGTTTCGAGCTTGCTGGGCACCGTGGTGTGCGGAGCTTGTTCGGGCGTTGCAGTCCGGTCGCCGGGTAGCGCCATGCCGGTGGTGCTCATTTAGAAGGTCACTCCGTGACGAACCAGCGCCTCGGCAACCGGGCCCAGGGCGATCGCCGGCAGGAAGGTGAGGCCGCCGACCAAGACGATGGTGCCGACCAAGAGGCCCACGAAGACCGGGGTGTCGGAACGCATCGTTCCCACCGTGTCGGGGACGTACTTCTTAGCGGCCAGCGCGCCCCCCAACGCGAGCACCGGCAGGATGATTCCGAGTCGCCCCAAGATCATGGCGGCGGCTCCGGTCAGGTTCCAGAACACGGTATTGCCATCAGGCCCACCCATCGCCGACCCGTTGTTGTTGGTCTGCGATGTGTAGGCGTACAGAATCTCGGAGAATCCGTGCGGGCCATGGTTGAAAATCGAACTCACTCCGGCCGGCACCGCTACTGCCAGCGCGGTAAAGGCAAGCACGGTGACAGGCATCATCAAGACACCGATCGACGCCAGCTTGACCTCGCGGGATTGGATCTTCTTACCCAGGTACTCGGGAGTGCGTCCGACCATGAGGCCGCCGATGAACACAGCTACCACCGCGAACAGCAGGATCGTGTACAAACCACTCCCGACCCCTCCCGGTTCGACCTCACCGAGCATCATGCTAGTGAGCAAGCCAGCATCACCAATAGGGGTGTAGGAGTCGTTCTGGCCGTCGATTGATCCGGTGGATGTCACCGTCGTGGAGATGTCGAAGAGAGCCGAGACCGCCGGACCGAATCGGGTCTCCTTACCCTCCATGTTCCCACCCGACTGCTGCTGCGAGGTCAAGCCAGCCCCCGTCAGCGCCGGATTCAGTCCAGTCTCACCCCCAACACCAAGCGCAATGCATCCTGCGAAGAGAACCACCATGGTTATGAGTAGAGCCACGCCTTGACGGATGTTGCCGACCATCTTGCCAAAGGTGTATGTGAGCGCAAAAGGAATGCTGAGGAGAAGGACCATGTACAGGAGATTTGTGAGGCCGGTCGGGTTGTCGAACGGCACCGCGCTGTTGGCGTTGAAGAACCCTCCTCCGTTGGTGCCCAAGTGCTCGATCACCGACATCGAGGCCACCGGCCCCAGCGCAATGGTCTGCGAGACACCATTGAGGAGGTCGTGGATGTGGGCAGGACTACCCAGCGTCTGGATGACGCCTTGCGACACCAAGATGATGGCGAAGATGATGCTGATCGGCATCAATATGTAGAGGGTGCCGCGGACCAGGTCCACCCAGAAGTTACCGATCGTGGTGGACTCGCGGCGCACAAATCCGCGAACCAGGACGATGGCGATCTGGATCCCCACCGCGGCGCTGATGAACTGTTGAACGGTCAGCGCCGCCATCTGAGTGAAGTAGGACATCGTCGACTCGCCGGCGTAGTTCTGCCAGTTGGTGTTGGTCATGAACGAGACGGCCGTGTTCAGAGCCAGGAAGGGGGAGACGCCGGTGAAGTGCTGGGGATTGAGCGGGAGTGAGCCCTGTACGCGCTCTATGGCGTAGACGGCGAGAACGCAGACGGCCGCGAAGATCACGGTGGAGACCGCGTAGCGCTTCCAGGTCTGCTCGGAGTTAGGGTCCACTCCCAGGGCCCGATAGATCGGCCGCTCTGCCCAGGCTAGGAATTGGCTCCTTCCTCCATAGACGTCTGCCATGTACGAGCCCAGGAACCGCCAGGCCAAGCCAAGGCCGACTATTAGCGCTAGAACCGTCAGCCAGAAGCCCATCAGAACCGTTCTGGACGAATCATCGCGTAGACCAAATAGATAAAGGTCAAAGTAGAGACGATCAAAAGCAGGATGTCAGCCAAGTCCATCAGATCTTTTCTAGGGCGACCACGAATAGGTAGAGGACTGCGGCTCCGACGATGACGAGTGCGATGCTGATTAGGTCGAGCACGTTTCGAGGGTAGCTCTGGCTCAATCAACATGAGGTCAACAGCCGCGAGCCCCACGTCAAAAACTCGTCAATTTCTCAGCTTTTGTTCTTGTAGGCCTGTGCACGCCCCGATGCGCCTGCGTAGCATTCCGCCTGTCGCTGCACTCAGAGACAAACAGAATCACTGCGGCACGTGGAGACGCATCGGTTGCCCTACGCAGAGGCGAAAGTCACGGTATCCAGGTCAATTGAGGAGGTCTTTGACTTCCTCGCCGACGGTGTCAATGCACCACTGTGGATGTCCTGGGTTATGGAATCCACACCCGTGGGGTATGGTGGAGGCGCCGGTGCGACCTATTCGCAGAAGACCGTCAGCTCACTGCTCGGGCGCAAGTGGGTCGTCTACCGTATCGTTCACTACCGCAGCCCGATCACCCTGGGGGTTGAGGCGAGCTCGCTACCCGGGCGGCCGACCGCCAGGTTCCATCTCACCCCAACGGATGTGGGCATTACGACTATCAGCGTGCACGCGGAGTTCGCAGAAGATGGGACCGGTCCGGCCTCGAGCCCGGTCGGGCAGCGCTGGGCTACCCATGTGGTCGAGAGCCTGCCCCAAATCAAGTCGGCGCTTGAGTCGAGCCGCTAGAGCGGTGGCGCCTACTGGTGGGTTCCAGACCCATCGGAGGCCGGCTGACCCGCTGCGCCGTCGAGCAAGCCCCCCTCTTGGGGTCGGGCCTCCGGGCCCGGCCCCATTGCCCCTCTGCAGTTAGCGCAGCTGTGTGCTGCCTAAGGTCAGTGGCCCCGCCGACCGGATCCGCCGGCCGGGCCGTGCGTCCCCTGGGCGTGGCCCCATCCCCCAGCGCTGGACGTGACCTGACTGTCCGCGCTGGCGCCCGCGGAGTCGCCCTGCCAGGTCCTGCCGCCACCCGACGGGGACTGGGCAGCGGGAGGATCCTGACTCTTGGTCCAGTGCTGGTGGCCGGTACCGCGCCAGGAACCGGGCGTGTGCGAGGCCGTACCTCGGATCACCACCGACGTGGCCGAGAGAGTGGTGCCTGTCTTGGTGCCGAAGGCGGTGAGACCGGTCCCGACGCATACGTTGGCAAAGGTGGCTGGGCTGAGGTCGCGCTCGGTGAACTTGGTTGTGCCGGTCACATCAACCGTCAAGGTGGCGCCCTTCTGAGCAGTGAGGGTGAAGCTGCCGGTGGCACCGCTGCTCCCACATGAGCTGGTGCTGGTGTCACCGTTCACAGATGCGACCCGGCCGGAGACCAGGGGTGGTGAGAACCAGACCTTGTTGGCAGTGACCGTGGTGCCCGAGGTGGCGCCGAGAGCCCCGGCCCAATCCCCGACGCAGAGGTCGGCAAAGGATGCCGAGCCGGTGCCACCCTCATAGAAGGTGGTGCCACTGCCTACCACCACGCTCCAGGTAGGAGAGGAGCTCTTCCACGGCTCAACCGTGAAGCCGGTGCCGCCTGAGCTGCCGCAGCTGCCAGCGGTGCTGGAGCCATCGACGGACTGGACTGTGCCGGCGACCCCGGGATGGGCCCCGGTCGCTGAATGCGCCAGCACGGTGGGCAAGCCAAGGCCGATCAAGGCGATAAGGCCGCCGATCGCGGCAGCACCGGATAGACGAGAGGAACTCAACATGACCCGATCGTAGCCCAGCCTGCCCGCGACCGGGCCCAGCTTCAGTGGGTCGTCACCCAGCCCGCCACCATCCCTTACTAGGCTCGCCTAGACGGTAACATCGGCGCGCCCACCGCCCCAGCTTCGGTGGCAAAGGTCCCGAAAGCAGCCAGGCAGCGTTAGACTTCGACCCAACTTCGGCCGAATGTCCTCGTTGCGGCGATCCAGAGACCGTATTTGAATCGTTACAGCCAACACTGTCGTTCAACGTTCGCGTATTTAGATCGCCATGCGAGCCCAAACACCGGTACGATGCCACGATGAGCCAAGCGCAGCCCGCCCGGACGGGCGAGATTCGCAGCCTGCTCTCACTTCCGGGACGGATCGCTCGGCGGTACCGAGAGACCGCGCAGGAAAGGCCTGACGAGGACGTCAACATGCGGGTCCTGACTGCCTTCCTGGCCACCTTTGGCACCGTACGGCTGATCACCCACGGCATACGCAATCACTGGCTTCCCCTAGGCAATATCGTGCTCGGCGGCGGGGGTAACAAGGCGGGCAAGCAGCCTCTGCACATACATCACATGGTGTGGGGAATCCTGGCACTCACGGGTTGTGGGTATGCCGGCCTGTTGCAGACCGACCTGCGCTGGCGACGCCGCGTCGCTCCTCTCTACGGAGCCGGGGTAGCGTTGACCTACGACGAGTTCGCACTCTGGTTGCACCTGGAGGACGACTACTGGAGCAAACAAGGCCGCGACAGCGTGGACGCGGTCGTGCTGCTAAGCGCTTTATTTGGAATCGCCGCGGCATCGCCCTTGTTCTGGCAACGCGCTCTGACCGAGGTCACCAACACCGCCGTGCCCGGAGCCCTGGGTTCGGCGGCGTCGGGAACCCACCCTCGCCGAGGAGCGGCACATCGCAGCACCGGAGGAGACCTAGATGCCTGACGACTACCTAACCGTAGATGAGGTGGCCGCCCAGCTTGCCGTGCCCCTCGAGATGATCCAACGCCGGATCGAATCGGGAGACATTCCCGTCCATTGGGTTGAGATCGGCGGCAAGCTCGAGATGCGCATCAGCGCCGCCGAGATCGGCGTGACCCAGCCGGGAGGATCGACTCCGTTCCCCACCCCAGGCGACTTCACCACCGACGAACCCGAGAGTCCGCCGGCAAGCGCTGAGGGCGCCGCTCGGGGCTGGGCTGTACGGGACCCCGAATACGACGAGATGTGGAGCGCACCAGAAGACGAGCCAGCGCCCGCTGCGTCTCCGCCCAGTACCCCCTGGGAGCCCGAGGACGAGCCCGCGGCCGCGGCCACCCCGCCCCGGGCCCCGTGGGGCTTGAGCCCGGAAGGTGAACCCTCGACGCCCGAAGCTGCGTCCCCAGCGGAGCCAGTCTGGCGTCAGGACCCGCAGTCCTGGGAGGACGAGCCTCTGCAGACGGGAGCGGCGGCGGAGCCGACGACCCCCGGCCCCGCCGAATACAACCCCGCAGGCACCGACTCGTACTTCCCGCTGGAGACAGACGCCACCACCGACTACCCGACTCCTCCGCCGCCGGTCGCACCGGGGCCCTTCGGCCAGGTGAGCTCCGTGGACGAGGACGACGACGAGGAGGCCTCGCCATTCGGTAGCGACGACGAGGACGAGGAAGAGCAGGCGATCGCCGACGAGGAGGGGGAGGTCGCGATCGCCGATGAGGAGGAAGTGGCCACCATCGCCGATGAGGAGGAGGTTGCCGCCCTGGTCGACGAAGATGAAGCCGGCGCCCTCGTCGACGACGAGGAAGCTGGCTCCATGGTCGAGACCATCGAGTCCCTTGAGATCGACAGCCCACTTACCAGCGACGTCCTCGGGGGGCCGCAGTTGGTTGAGGTCCCCCGCCCCTCGGCGCTGGCAGCATCTCAGGGACCGGAGAGTGCCTTGGCGATCAACTCGATCGACGCCCGAGAGCTGGTAGCGGGCCTGTTTGAACGCTGGGAACGGGCCCTCGAGCAGCGCATTCAAGCCGAGCAACGGCTGCGTTTCGAGGCCGAGCTGGAGCGTCGGCTCCGCCAGGTCCGCGACCTTCGCCAGGAGCTCGACAACACCCGCAAGTCCACCGCCGCTCAGCTGGCGGAGCGGGAGCAGGAGGTCATGGCGCTCCGCAACCGCCTGCGCGAGGACGGTCCGGCCCCCAAGGGCCGTGGACTCGGGGGAATCTTCCGGCGCCAATAGCTCTGGCTCGGAGGTGAGGGCGGCCGCCGAGCAGGTGTAGAGCTGCGGAGTGATCGCGTTGCTGCTGTGGCCGTGCTCCGATCTGCCGGCTCGGGGTAGGAAGATGGGGATGGATGACCTGCCCACGGGCTCGGCTGAGGGGGTTGGCCTGGGCAGTGACCTTGGCCTGGCACTTTGAGTAGCGAGCGCGCCTCCGAGGAGATCAAGTCCCGGCTCAACATCGTGGACGTCATCGGGGGCTACGTGCGGCTGACCAGGGCGGGGCGGGAGTGGAAGGGGCTCTGTCCCTTCCATACCGAGCACACGGCGTCGTTCTACGTCAGTCCGGAGAAGCAGCTCTGGAACTGCCACGGCTGCCACGAGGGGGGCGACCTCTTTCGGTTCATCGAGATGATCGAACACACCGACTTTCGAGGAGCCCTGGAAGAGCTGGCCCCCAAGGCGGGGGTTGATCTGAGCCAGGACAAGCCCGCCAGCCCCGCCGAGCTTCGCCGCCGCAAGCAGCGCGAGGCCCTGCTCCGGCTGAATCAACTGGCGGTCGACTTCTATCACCACGTCCTCGCCAACAGCCCGGCCGGCGAGCAGGGGCGGACCTTCCTCGAGCTGCGGGGGGTGACCGAGGCTGAACGATCGCGCTTCAAACTCGGATACGCGCCGCTCGGAAGTACCTCCGACAACCTGGTGCGCTTCCTGCGCCGCCGGGGGGCCGAGCCGGTGGACATCACCGCGTCGGGGCTGGCGCGCACCGAGCGGGGCCGAATCACCGACTTCTTCCGCCACCGCCTGGTTGTCCCAATTCGAGACGAGCAGGGCCGGCCGGTCGGCTTCGGAGGCCGGGCGCTGGGCGACGACAGTCCCAAGTACCTCAACACCCGGGCCACCCCACTTTTTGACAAGTCCAGCGTCCTCTTCGGCCTGGACCTGGCCCGGGAGGCGATCCACAAGGAGCGACGAGTGGTGTTGATGGAGGGCTATTTCGACGTCATCGGAGCCCACAGGGTCGGCATCGGTACCGCTGTCTCCACCTCGGGCACCGCTCTCACCGATGCCCAGGTGCGCCTGCTCCGGCGCTTCGCCGACGAGGTGGTGCTCTGTTTCGACGGTGACGCTGCCGGCCAGCGCGCGGCCGGGGGAGCGGTGGGGCTGGTGGCTCGAGCCGGGATGAGCTGCCGGCTCCTCACCCTACCCGAAGGTCAGGACCCCGACGATCTGGCCCGCACGGATCCAGACGCCCTGCGCCAGCTGCTCGAGAACGCCCCTCCGGCCTGGGAGGTACTGGTCGACCAGGCTCTCCGGGATGCCTCGCCACAAGCGGGCGGCCAGGGCCAGGAGGCGCTGAAGCGGGCCATGAGAGTCCTGGGCCGTATCCCCGAGGCCAGCATCCGCGCTTTATATGCAGAGAGAGTCGGACGCCGACTGGGAGTGGCCGCCTCTCGGATCCTGGAGGATGTCGAGCGGAGTGGTTCGGGACAGCAGACGAAGTCGACGAGAGCAGGTTTGAGCGGCCCGGTCAGTGGGCAGATTGCAATGGGAGCCTCTGCCCATTTGCTGGGGATGCTCTGGCACAGTCCCCAGTCGATTGCGGAGGTTCGAGATCAACATCAGCTCAGGCGGGATGATTTCCTCGATCCCGGCTACGCTGAGCTGTACCAGGCAATGGTCGAGGTCGCCCCGGCCAGACTCAACCCCGCCGACATCTCCCCAGAGCTGCGCCAGCGCCTGGAAGAACTCCCCAGGGGCGACTTTCCCGAACTCGACCAGGACGCCGGGAGTGTCCGGCGGAGACGATCATTGGGTGACTACGTGAGGCGGATTCGGATCGAGAGCCTGGAGAATGAGGCAGCTCAGCTGCGCAGTCGCATGGCTCAGCTGAGCCACCACCGAGAGGGCGAGGGGCCCCAGCTGGCCGCGGAGCTGGATCGCACCCAGCGGCAGATTGACGGGCTGCGTCGTGGCAGCGGTATGGAGGCATAGGTTGGTCAAGACCATGAAGGCGCCGGTCATAGCTCCCGCGCCGCCACGGACCGAGGATCTGGTCCGACTAGCCGAGCAGCTGATCCTCAAGGGAAAGGAGCAGGGCTACCTCTCCCCCAATGAGGTCTTGGAGCCCTTTCCAGAGCTGGATGCCGACCCCGATCAGATGGAGCGACTCTTCGTCATCTTCCGGGAGATGGGGATCATCGTCTCTGACGGCGACAAGGACTTCGACGCCGAGGAAGCCGACGACGACGTCCTGGCCGCCGATGCCGATGCCGTCTCCCTCGATGACCCGGTCCGGATGTACCTCAAGGAGATCGGCCGGGTCTCGCTGCTCAAGGCCGAGGACGAGGTCTACCTGGCCAAGCTGATCGAGCAAGGGGACGAGGACGCCAAGCATCGCCTGACCGAAGCCAACCTCAGGCTGGTGGTCTCCATCGCCAAGAAGTACATCGGCCGGGGGATGTCATTCCTGGATCTGATCCAGGAGGGCAACATGGGTCTTATTCGGGCGGTGGAGAAGTTCGACTACCACAAGGGTTACAAGTTCTCCACCTACGCCACCTGGTGGATCCGCCAGGCCATCACCAGGGCGATCGCCGACCAGGCTCGAACCATCCGGATCCCGGTCCACATGGTAGAGACCATCAACAAGCTGGTTAGGATCTCCCGCCGCCTGCTGCAGGAGCTGGGCCGCGAGCCCTCCGACCCGGAGATCGGCGAGGAGATGGGGATAACCCCCGATCGGGTGCGCGAGATCGTCAAGGTGGCCCAGGACCCGGTATCGCTGGAGACTCCGATCGGAGAGGAGGAGGACTCCCACCTGGGCGACTTCGTTCCCGACAGCGAGGCGGTGGCACCCTCGGAGGCGGCCTCCCTGACCATGCTGCGCACCGAGGTGGAGGACATCCTGGACACCCTCACTCCTCGGGAGCGCCGGGTGCTGCAGCTGCGCTTCGGCCTCATCGATGGCCACCAGCGCACCCTGGAGGAGGTGGGCAAGCGCTTCGGGGTCACCCGCGAGCGCATCCGTCAGATCGAGGCCAAGGCTCTGCGCAAGCTCCGACATCCCTCACGGAGCATGAAGCTCAAGGATTACTTGGAGTAGGGGAACTGGCCCGGTCCGGTAAGCCACCGGCCCCATGGCTCGCCCGATCACGATCCGAGTCGGCGTCAGATCAATTTCAGGTCGCCGCTAAACTGCTGGACGGCGATCCGGAGTAGCTCAACGGTAGAGCAGGCGGCTGTTAACCGCAAGGTTCACGGTTCGAATCCGTGCTCCGGAGCCACCTTCCGAAGTGCCAGTTGGACTGGTCGTGACCTCTCGACCGGAAGCCTGCTCACGGAATGCTCACAATCTCCGGCGGTTCCGCAGCGTGCCCTTAAGTTGAAGGCAGCCTCGTCTGATTCAGTTTCCAACCGCTCGGCTAGGGACACCGCCAACATCGCTGCTGGCAGGGCTTCCCCGCAGACGGCCTCAACCCGGTGGCCACCACCGATTCGCCGTGCGAATAAACGTCGGCTGTGTCGATGAAGTTGATTCCTGCGTCGAGCGCACGATGGACGATCCGGATGCAGTCATCGTGGATCTTGTTGCCCCAATCGCCAAACATCATGGCTCCCAGGCAGAGCTTGCTGACCGAGACGCCGGTTCGCCCGAGCGGTCGAGGCTCCATGTCTATCTCCATAATCTTGCGGACGGTTCGCCGTGCTTATCAGCCCGGCTGCGCCGTGGGTCGGACAAGGACCTCGTTGAGCGTCATGCGCCGGGGGCGCGTGACGGCGAATACTATGACCTCCGCGATGTCCTCGGCGGTGATGGCAAGGTCCTTTACAAATCGCTTTGTTGCCCGCTTGGTCTCGTCATCAGTGATGTGGTCAGTCAGTTCGGTAGCAACGGCTCCGGGCTCGATGACCGTCACGCGAACGTCGGGCTGCAGCTCCTGGCGCAGTGCCTCGGAAAAGCCATTGATCCCCCACTTCGTCGCGGCGTAGACAGCGTTCCCTGGGCGGGCTGTGCGCCCGGCGACCGAAGAGATGTTGACGAGGTCGCCGCCGCCATCGCGTAGCTGGTCGAGGAACACCTCGGTCGCGGTTATCGCGCCCATCAGGTTCACCTCCACCATCTGCCGGTGCTCGGCCCGCTGGGCTGAGGTGAACGGCGCAAGCAGCATCACCCCGGCATTGTTGACGAGGACATCGGCGCCGCCGAGCTCGCTCTCCACACGCTCCGCAGCGGCGACGATCGAGTCGCGGTCGGTGACGTCAGCCGCGATCGCTATCGCGTCATCACCGAGCTCAGCAGCCAGTGCCTGGATGCGATCGGCTCGACGCGCCAACAGCGCGAGCTGGAGGCCGTGGGCCGCAAGCGCGCGGGCCGCGGCTGCGCCGATGCCAGAGGACGCGCCCGTGATGACCGCAACGCGGCCTGTCTTCGGGTTGGTGGGCATTAGGTATCTCCTTGGTCGTTGGACGCCGGCGGGCGCCGTGGAGGTTCACTTTCGCTGATTCGACCTGACGATCACCGCCGCGACTTGCCTCGGCGCGGTAACCGGCCGGTAGCTGGGCATGGATCGAGGCTGGAGGATCCAGCAGCGCTAGAGGCGCCTTCATCCCTGGAATTCGGTGCCCTGGCGTTGAAGGCTCGCCCGTCCGGATGGAGGCCGCCCGCCTGCTGAGTGACACGGCTGGTGAGCCGTCCCTCGCCGCCTTCCTGGGGAATGGACCCGCCCTACCCGCTCACCGAATGCGCACAGATCCCTGGGCATCGACCGGCATACCCGGGGACGATCGGCTGGCGGCAGAGCTGCTGACCGCAAGGTTCAGGGTTCGAATCCGTGCTACGGAGCCACTGAGGTTTGCCGACAGGAGCTAACCTCTTGCCGATGACCACCTCTCAGGCACAGGCTACCGCCGAACTGGAGCGCTTGGACCGACAATACCAAGACCTCCTCACGTCCTTGGCCGGCGCCGACTGGGAACGGCCAGGCACCATCGGCGGTGGCGACTGGTCGCTCCGGGACCTGGTCGGCCACATCATGAGCTGGGAGGAGCTCGCTCTGGGAGCCATATCCGCCGCGGAAGCGGGCGGGCCTGCGCCCTGGCCCGAGGGTGACATCGACGAGATCAACCGGGAGATGGTGGCGATCCAGAGCCAGCTGCCCCTGGAGGAGCTGCGCCGGCGAGCCAGCAGCACCCACCTCCAGCTGATCAAGACCATCTCCGAGCTGCCTCCGGCTACCTGGGAAATGGCAGCGAGCGTGGGCGATGACCCGCCCTTAGAGCTAGGGGAGCTCGTGGGCCGGGTGGTTGGAGCAGGGGACCACCCCTTCGGCCATCTGACCGCCCATCTAGGAGACCTGCGGTCGTTCGCGGAGGCGTCTGCCACCAGCTGATCCGCCCCGGGTGCCCAACACACTTGCATTGGTTCGGGAAATTCCCGGTGATCACCATGCCCAGGCGGACGTAGGACCGGAGCCGTGGGCGGCACGCTGCCGCCTCGCCGCGATCTGCAAAATGGGGATGTAGCGACCACAGAACCGCAGGCTCTGGGATCGAGGAAAGACGACTCCCACACCCATGCAGCGGTGGCTCGCTAGAGAACCGAAACGGTCACAATGGTGATCTATGCGACTCTCCGCCAAGTCTGACTACGCCATTCGGGCAGTGGTCGAGCTGGCGGCCGCCCAGGGCCGAGGCCCCATGACCGCCGAACGCCTCAGTGAGATCCAGGACATCCCACTCAAGTTCCTGCACAACATTCTGGCAGAACTGAAACGGGCGGGCATCGTGCACAGCCAGCGCGGTGCCTCGGGCGGGTTCCTGCTAGCGCGAGAGGCGGAACTGATCTCGCTGGCAGACATCATCCGTGTGATCGAAGGACCTCTGGCCCGGGTGGGGGACTACCGCCCGGATCAGCTCAACTACCAGGGGCACACCGCCAGGCTGCGTGATGTCTGGGTGGCGGTCCGCGTCGGCCTTCGGGACGTGCTCGACGAGGTCAGTGTTGCCGACATCTGCTCGGGGGACCTGCCCCCGGTGGTGAATCAGCTGCTGGCGCGGCCGGACGCCTGGTTACCCCGGGTCAAGATCGACCCCAGCCAGGCGCCCCGGGTTGGCGTGCCGGGGCGCCGGGCCCGGACCACCTAACCGCCCGGGGCAGTCACCGGCCTACGAGCCGGCCGAGGCCGGCTCGAAACGAAAGATCCTGGTGGCGACCAGCAGGACGGCAATGCCCACTCCCAGGAGCACCAGCAGGTCGGGGCTGAGGACTTGGTTGAGGTGCTGTCCCTGCGCCATCAGGCCTCGGAGACCATTGCTGAAGTAGGTCAGCGGCATGACGGTGGCGATGTCACGCAGCCAGAGAGGCGCGGTCGTGATCGGGTAGAAGATGCCGGCCACGAAGAGCTGGGGAAGCGTGACCAGGTTCATCAGGACTACCGCCGACTGCTCGCGGCGGGCGATGCCGGCAATCAAGAACCCGCCCGCCAGGAAGCAGAGCGACCCTATCAGCAGCAGCAGTAGTACCGGCCCCGCGGAGGGGCCTAGGCCGACGCCGTACATGAGGTGGCCAACCCCGAGCAGCACCGCGATCTGAACCACCACCAGCACCAATTGCGCCAGCACGCTGCTGGCCAGAAATGCCCAAACCGGGATCGGGGTGGCTCGAATCCGGCGCAACGTGCCCCGCTCCCGATCACCCACCAACCGGATCCCGGCCCCGAGTCCGGCGGTGAGGACCGCGTAGGCGAGGATCCCCGGGGTCAGGAAGTCGATGTAGTTGGCGTTGGCCAGTGAGCCGGCGCTGAGCCCTCCCTTGGGATGCAGCTCGGCCACGCTGGGAATCACCGCCGGAGCAGTACGAAGGAGTTGCTGGTTGAGGCTGTAGAGCGCCCCCTGGGCGGCCGCGGCGTAGGCGGCGTTCTCGGTGATGTTGCCGGCGTTCTCTTCGATCCGGGCGTGCAGTGGTCTGCCGGTGCCGGTGATCAGCAGGGCAAAGTCAGCCGTGTTGTTGAGCACCTGACTGCGGGCGGTGGCGGCCGACACCTCCCGGACGCTGAAGGAGCTGTGGGGCAGGGCTTGCTTGAGGATGGCCGCGTCGGCGGGCGGCGCCACGATGTCGACCGGGCTCCGCTTGCTCTGGAAGAGTCCCCCGAAGATCACGATCAGGAGAAGGGGAACCAGGATGTTGAAGACAACCACCTGACGGTTGCGCACCAGCAGCAGCAGATTGGCACGGGTCAGCGCCGCCAGCGGCAGCAATGGCGAGCGGGTGCGGAAGGTGGCCAGGGGGCTCGTGGACTCCCGGCCGCCTGCGCTCATTGCCCCTCCCCCGCCGAGATGTGCCGGCCGGTTCGGGCCAAAAACACGTCCTCAAGGCTGGGCGGACGGACCGAGACGTCACGCAGAGCGGCCTCGCCCAAGCGTTGGTTGAGCGAGGCCAGGATCACCCCGACCTCACGTCCCTGCAGCTCCCATCTGCCATCGGCAAACTCAGCGCGAAGCACCCCGGGCAGCTGCTCCAGGGTGGCCTGCCGGTCGGCAGCGACGCTGATCGTGGCTGAGGCGCCCAGTTCGGCAATCAGTGTCTTGGGCGCACCTTGGGCCACCACCAGACCCACATCAATGATGTACACCCACTCCGCCAGGTGCTCCGCCTCCTCTATGTAGTGGGTGGTCAGGAGGACGGTCCGTCCCTGACTGTGCAGGTCCTGGATCATGGCCCAGGTCTGGCGACGGCTGAGAGGATCGAGGCCGGTGGTGGGTTCGTCGAGGATCACCAGCTCTGGGTCATTGCAGAGGGTCAGCGCCAGTTGCAGCCGCCGTTTCTGCCCCCCGGAGAGCCGTTCGGTTCGGCGGTCGGCCACCTCGGCCAGGTCGACCAATGCCAGCAGGGCGTGGGGGTCTGCCTCCCAGCCGTAGAGCCTGCCGAAGAGAGTCAGGGTCTCGGCGCAGGTGAGGTCCGCGAAGAGCGCACCCTCCTGGAGCTGAACACCCACCCGCCGCCGGGCCTTCTCCGGCTCGTCGCCCAGCACCCGGACCTCGCCCGCATCGGCCCGGCGCAGCCCTTCGATTATCTCCATGGTCGTGGTCTTGCCGGCACCGTTCGGACCGAGCAGAGCCACAATCTGGCCGCGGCCGATATCGAGATCAATCCCCCGGACCGCCTCCACCGGGCCGTAGTTTTTGCGCAGGCCGCGGACGCGAACTGCTGCGCCGGAATCGGCCTCTCGGTCTTGGCTGATTGGGCTTCCCCTAGACGGCCAGGGCTAGCCCCCGGCGACCACCGAAAAAGGGTAGCAGCCGCCAGGACTGGTCCTGCCAAAGGAATGGCGAGCTTGTCGAGATCATGGCGGCGGGCCGCGGAGTGGCTGGGGTACCGTCCGCATGGTGAAGGCCCTTCTGGATCGCGTGAAGGGGTGGCTGCCGGCCCGGGTCGTGGCGCGCTATCTCAAGCGCAGCGGCCCCAATCTGGCAACCCTGGTGGCCTGGAACATGCTCTTCTCCTTCTTCCCGATCATCATCATGGCCGCTCTACTGGCCAGCCTGATTCCGATCCATGGCGGGGGCGTCGGCAAGGACCTCACCGAGGCCATCGCCAAGGCCCTTCCCGGTGGCAACGGGGCCGCTGTGGTCAAGGCCCTCAACTCTTTCCACCGCAACTCGGGCCTGCTGGTGATAGTCGCGGTAGTCGGGCTGCTCTGGAGCGGGTCCTCGCTCTTCGGGGCCATGGATCAAGCTTTCGCCAGCCTCGGTGAGACCAAGACGCGCAGCTTCATTCCCCAGAAGCTGATGGCCTTCGGGATGATACTTCTCTTCGCCTGCCTGCTCGTCCTGGTGGTGCTGAGCTCCAGCCTCCTGGCGGTGATCAAGTCACTGCCTGCCATCCCCTCGGTACTAACCCACGGCCCGGCGGGGCTCATCTTCCAGATCGTCTTCGCGATCACCGCGGGGACCATCCTCTTCAGCACCATCTACTTCCTGGTCCCCAAGGTCCGCCGCCAGGCCCGCTCCGTCCTCCCGGGCGCGCTCACCGCGGCGGTCCTGTTCGAGGCACTGAGCCTGATCTTCCCGCTCTACTTCAAGCTCGCCCACGGCTTCCGCACCTACGGGACCACCTTCAGTCTCTTCTTCCTGATCCTGGCCTACGCCTTCTTCCTGGCCCAGATCACAGTGATCGGATTCGCCGTGGTAATGGAGGGCGAGCCTCAGTCAACTGGCACCGGGCCCGAATCCATCGGGTTCGCAGCCACCGGCCCGAGTACGGCGCCAGCGGGGGCGGATCCCCAGCCTGAGGTGACGACCCGAACCTGACTCGCTCGACGGAGCCGGCGCCTAGCTCGGCTGCCCCGCTGTCGCGCCGAATCCGTCTGGATCCCACGGTCCCGCGCGGTACAGACGACCGGGCAGTTCGTGACCGAGAATCCCCTGCAATTTCTCGGCCACCTGGCAGAGGCCCCCGACGTCGATGGGGACGCTTGCACCCATGTGCTTCAGCATGTAGAGGAGATCCTCGCTACAAACGTTGCCGGTGGAGCGAGGAGCAAAAGGGCAGCCCCCGATCCCGCCCACCGACCCCTCAAATCGCGTGACCCCGGCCTGGTAGCCGGCCAACACATTGGCCAGGCCCATCCCGCGGGTGTCGTGAAGATGGAGGGAGACGCGATCGAGCGGCAGTTCCTTGGCGAGCAGGTTGATCAGGCGCGAGACCGCCTCCGGGTCGGCGACCCCGATGGTGTCGGCCACGCTGATCTCGAAGGCACCCATCGCTGCCAGTTCGCACGCCAGCGTGACCACCCGCTCGGGCGCTACCCGACCGTCGTAGGGGCAGCCGAAGGCGACGCTGAGACTGGCGTCCCAGAGGCACTTTGACTTGGCCGCCTCCTTGGCCACCGCCGCGATCTCGGTCATGGTCTCGCTCACCGAGCGGTTGAGATTGCGCCGATTGAAGCCGTCGGTGGCCCCGACGTTGACCACCACCCGCCGAGCTGAGGCTGCGAGGGCCCGGGCGAGACCCCGGCGGTTTGGTACCAGCACCCGGATCCGGGAGAGGACGTCCGGCCCCCAGCCTGTCACCAGCTGCCTCAGCACCTCCTCCGCATCGGCCAGCTTGGGCACCCAAGTCGGGGAAACGAAAGAGGTCGCCTCCACCAGGTCGACGCCGGTCTCGAGCAAGCCCTCAAGCAGCTCCAGCTTGATCTGTGTCGGCAGTTCCACCGGCAGGTTCTGGAGGCCGTCGCGAGGACCCACCTCGGTGAAGAAGATCCGGCCGGCCGTGCCCGCCCCAGGGCTCATTTCGACTCGAGTCTGGCCCGCCTGCGGAGCTGATCCAGACCGGGTATAGCAGCCGAGGTCCGGGGGGCCAGCCCATCTGCGCGGCGGGCCCGGAAGGCGGCAACCTTGGTCCTGCTCAGGCAGGTGGCGGAGCAAAAGCGGCGGGAGCCGTTCTTAGAGGTGTCGATGAAGACCCGGTCGCAGTGAGTCGAGCCACAGACGCCCAGCCGGGCCAGCCCGGGTGAGCCGATCACCACCGCCAGGGCGATGACGCACGTGGCAGCGCGGGCGGTCGCCCCACCGGCCTCCTTGGCCTGGCTGTGGAAGTGAAGATGCCAGGGCTCGCCATCGTGGCGAGCGAGCTGGGGCGCTGCCTGATATCGGGCCAGCAACGAGTTCACGAGAGCGGCGGCCTGGTCAGGTCGGTTCGCTCCCATCAGCTCGAAGATGGAGCGCAACTCAGCTGCCAGCTGGATCAGCTCCTCGGCGGTCCGGGCGCTGATGTGTACCGACCGTCCCGAGATCCTGGCCTCCACGGCCTGGGCCAGCTCCCGGCGGGTCTGGGCGTCGCGGGGCAGATCCAGCGGCCGTCCCTTGGACCAGCCCGCGGTCAGCTGGTTGATCAGCTCAACCGCCGCTTCCACTCCTCGGTCCGCGTAACTTTCAAACTTCATTTTGAATGGTACGGATCCTATGATACACTGTTACTGTCAACAGCAGATTCACCAGTTACATAAGGAGGCAGACCATGTCTGATTGGAACCTCTACCTCCTCGTTGAGGACCATCAGCGCGAGATCCTGGAAGCGGCCAATCGAGGCCGGCAACGGGTTAGCGCCGGAAGGCAGACCGACGGGGTCATGAGGCGACGCGCGGTAGCAGCGATGAAGCTGCTCCGAGCCGGACGCGACCGGGGCTGAGGTCGCAGGGGCGGCCCCGAGAGGGAAGCCCCGGGGGTCGGTCGGCGGCGTGCCCCGCGGACCGCAGCAGACCCGACCCGATCTCGCTAAGTCCTCTCAGATCGAGGCTCCCCCGGGGGCCGGATGCAACCCAGATCCCCTCTCCAGGTCGACGGATTGAGGGCGGCCCAAGGGTGAGGAATCGCCGGTAGGGTCTATAACCCTGCAATCATGTTGTAAATGCGATCCTCGGGAACCCCGCTTCGATGCCGTGATTGCCACCCGGTCACGGCTCGGTGCGGTACCCTCCGAGCCGCCCAGCCAGCCCAGGACTGCGTCGATTGACCCCTACATATAATTCGAGCCGGATGGACGACAAGGTGATGGTCGACCTGCTGGAGCGGGTCGGCAATCTCTTCACGTCCAGCCTGGACCTCAAGGTCAACATCGACTTCACGCTGCGGGCTCTCTCGCAGTTGGTGGCCTGCGACGGCGCCACCGTCTTCCTGCTCGATGAGGACGAGACCCGCCTCACCGCCATGGTCACCTTCCCCTACACCGAGCAGGTGAGCAGCGTCGCCTCCTTCGGTTTGGGCGAGGGAATCGTGGGCTGGGCCGTCGCCGAGCGCAAGGCTCTGCGGGTCGACGACGCCACCTTGGACCCCCGCTTCAAAGAGCTCTCCGGCCCAAATCCGCCCCGCAGCGTTCTGGTGATGCCGCTGGAGTCTCCCAACCGCGTGGTGGGGGCTCTGACCCTGACCCGCAAGCGGGTCAAGCCCTTCACCGATTTGGAGCAGGCCCTGGTGCGGGTCATCTCCAACCAGGCGGCCATCAGCATCGACAACGCCGCCCTGCATGCTGCGGTGCAGCGGCAATTGCAGGAGATCGCCCTCCAGAAGCACGAGCTCGAAGTTGCCAACGCCCAGATCCGCGAGAACAGCCGGCTCAAGAGCGAGTTCCTCGCCAACATGAGTCACGAGCTGCGCACTCCGCTCAACGCCATCTTGGGTTTCAGTGAAATCCTCAAGGACAATCTGGCGGGAAAGATGAGCGCCGCCCAGCAGCATGAGTGCCTCGAGAACATCCACTCCAGCGGCCGTCACCTCTTGAACCTGGTCAACGATGTTCTCGACCTGAGCAAGATCGAGGCCGGCAAGCTAGAGCTGCAGTACGAAGAATTCCCGTTGGGCGCTTGCATTTCCGAGGTCCTGACCGTGGTCCGGCCTCTGGCTGAACGCAATGGGGTCACCCTCGAAGTCGACATCGAGAGCGAGACCGCGATGGTGCGGGCTGACAAGGGAAAGTTCAAGCAGGTTCTGTACAACCTGCTCAGCAACTCCATCAAGTTCACGCCCGACGGAGGTCAGGCCACCATCAAGGCCCGTGTCAAAGCTCGGGCCGCGCAGCTGGTGCTGCAAGTGACGGATACCGGGATCGGAATCGATCCCCAACACCACGACCAGATCTTCAGCGAGTTCTATCAGGTGCAGGCGGCCGATGATCGCCAATACGAGGGCACCGGATTAGGTCTGGCTCTGGTGCGGCGACTGGTCGGACTCCATGGCGGGACCATCAAGGTCGACAGCCAACTGGGGCGGGGCACCACCATGACGGTGACCATGCCCCTGCACGGGCTACGGCCCGACGGCCAGATGCGCAATCGCATTCTGGTGATCGAGGACAACCCCAGCAGCTTGGAGCTCTCGACCCTGGTGCTGCGGGGCCAGGGCTTCAAGGTGGACACCGCCACCGACGGCCAGCAGGGGCTGCAGAAGGCCAAATCCCATGCCTACGACCTGATCCTGATGGACATCCAGCTTCCCGGAATTGACGGCCTCACCGTGACCAGGCTGCTCAAGGCCGATCCTCGCACCGCCCAGACCCCGATAGTGGCGCTCAGCGCCCGGGCCATGGTAGGCGACGAGAAAGAAGCCATCGAGGCGGGCTGTTCTGGTTACATAACCAAACCCATCGAGGTCAAGAACTTCGTGACCACGGTCACCGAATACCTGGAGGCACAAGGTGCATGAGCGGCGGTAACAAGACCATTCTGCTGGTGGAGGACGATCAGGCCACCCGGGATATAGTCCGGCTCGCCTGTGAACCGCAGCACTACAACGTGGTGGAGACCGCCACCGGTCTGGAAGGCCTGGAGATGGCCCAACAGATCTCGCCCGACCTGATCATCCTCGACATCAACCTCCCCGGCATGAGTGGCCTCGATGTCTGTCGCAAGCTGCGCGCCGATGGCTACAAGGTGCCGATCATCATGCTCACCGCCAAGAGCGACACCATCGACGTGGTGGTGGGGCTGGAGCTCGGGGCCGACGACTACGTCGCCAAGCCCTTCGAGGTTCGCGAGCTGGTGGCCCGGGTGGGAGCGCATCTGCGGCGCTCCGATGTGGCACCGACCGACCAGCTCAAGGAGCGCTTCGAGTTTCCCGGACTGACCATCGACCTCCGCCGCCGCCAGGTCTATCGCGACGGCGAGGAGATCCAGCTCACCCTCACCGAGTTCAACCTGCTGGCTCTGCTGGCCAGCCGCCCGGGCCAGGTCATGAGCCGGGCCGAGCTGCTGCGCCGGGTCTGGGGCTACGAGGTCGAGATCGAGACCCGCACCGTCGACGCCCACGTCTACCGGCTGCGGCGGAAGATCGAGCCCTCGGCGGACCGCCCCTCCTACATCCACTCGGTGCCGGGAATCGGCTACCGCTTCGCCGGTTAGTCGGCTCGAGGGGGCGGGAGCGGCGCTAGCTCAGTAGATGAAGCCCAGGAAGTAGCCGCTGGTGGGGTTGATGGTCCGGGAGTCCTCGACCCCCAGACCGTCCACGTTCATCTCCGACTGCACCCACTCACCGTTGGGTAGGACCTTGGTTACGAATCCGACGTGGCCGGCCCAACCGTTATCGAAGACGGCAACCGCCCCCACCACTGGGACCTGACCCTCGGGGGCGCCGTAGGCCTGGGCGTTGACCCACCAGTTGACTGCGTTTCCAGCCCAGGGGATATAGCGCTGGCTGGCGACCCAGTAGGTGCACTCTCCCCAGGGGAATTTGTTGACCGGGGCCGGTGCACTCGGCACCACCTCGGGAACGCCGACCTTGACAGGTACGAAGTCAGCAGCTGGCAGCGACGTCGGCGAGGCGGCTGCCGGCATCAGCAAGAAGCTGTTGGGCGCCAGGGTCGTTCCCGAGGTGAGGTCGTTGTAATTGAGCACAACGCCGGAGCTGACCCGGAATCGGGCCGCGAAAGTGCTGAGAGTCTCTCCGGGTAGGACCCGGACCAGCACCGTCGCACCCGCCGGAGGCACCAGCAGATCCTGGCCGGGCTGGATGCTGGTGCCCTCGGGGATGCGGTTGGCCCACGCCAGCTCCTCAGGGGTGGTCTGGTACTTGGCGGCCACGCTGACCAAGGTGGCGCCGGCGGGTGCGCTCACGACCGGGGCCGGCAGCACCTGGATGCTCCCGGGCACCGCCGCCGGCTTGTCGTAGTACTGGCCAGCGAACGCGGCGGACGGGCTCGGCCAGACCGAGACCGAAGTGGAGACGGTCTCTATGCCGTTGCGAGACGCCGAGATCCAGCCCGCGATCAGAAGGCCACAGGCGATCAGGATCACGGCCAAATGCGTCAGACGACTGTCGGGTCCGGGCAGGAGCTTCTCCCCAAGCTGCCTAAGGCGAACACAAGATCTCTCGTGAGCGCCCCAACTCCCTCAAGCAGCGCGCCCTCGACCCGACCCTAGCAGAGAACTCGCCGAGGTGTCAAAGCAACCTGACTTCAGCGGAAGTCAGGTCTGTTCGCCGAGAACGGCGGCTCTGGCTGAGCCCTCACGGGACCGCGATCTCTGACTATCCTGTGGCCGCAATGCCATTCAACCTCAACTGTGAGGGCAGGTCGTACAGCGCCGCCCCCGAGGTCCTGGACCGCCAGCGCCATGCTCGCTACGCGCTGGCGGTAGGTGGCGCCGAGGACCTGGGACACCGCTTCACCCGGCCGCTCGCGTGCTTCGCCGCCGTCTATCTGCTCTGGCCCCTCGTCCCCCAGCTGTTCTCCGATCCCGAGGTCGATCTCGATGTCGAGCACTTGCTCCACGGAGAGCAGGAGTTCTCGTTCGAAAGGCCCCTCGCGTTTGAGGAGACGATCACTCCCGAGGGCGTCATATCCCGCGCCGAGCGGCGCCGCGGGATGATCTTCCTTGAGTTCCTCTGTTCAGGCCGGGATGGCGCCGCCGAGGTTGCAGCCCGCTCTCGAAGCCTTTTCGTGATCAGGGAAACCGGATGAGCCCGACGGCAGCCTTGAGCCACTTCCCCCCAGCCGTCGGGGACCAGCCCCCGGGCCGGCGCCAGCTGGTTACCCAAGAGCTGATCTCCGCCTACGCGCAAGCCTCGGGGGACCACAACCCGATCCACCTCGACCCCAACTACGCCAGGGAGGCGGGACTGCCCTCCACAATCGCTCACGGCCTGCTCACTCTGGGGATGGGCTGCGCCGGGGTGGAGAACTGGGCCGCGGAAGCATCCTGGACTTCCCGGGTGTCCTGCCGGTTTTCGGCTGCCGTCCCGGTCGGAGAGGAGGTGACCTTATCGGCAGTTGTGATGACGGCGACAGCGGATTCAGCCGTGCTCGACCTGCAAGCGGTGATATCCAACGGAGACCGGCCGCTGACCCGGGCCAGCATCGAGCTACGGCCACTGTGAGCGGGCGCTGATCAATGCCGCTGGACTTCGCTCCCACTCCTGAACAGGAAGAGATCAGAGATCTAGCTCACCGCTTTGCCGAGCGGGAGATGCGGCCGGTGGCGGCCGAGTATGACGAGCGGGAGGAGACGCCCTGGCCGGTGATCCGCAAGGCCCATACGCTCGGGCTGGGAGCGGCGGCCGGCTTCCCTGTGAAATATGGAGGGGGCGGGCTCGATCCCCTCACCCACCTGATGGTGACCGAGGAGCTCGCCTGGGGCGATGCCGGGATTGCAGTGAGCATCTCGGCCAGCGGACTGGCCGGGGCGGGAATCCTAGCGATGGGAACCGAGGAGCAGAAGGATCGCTACCTGGGCGTGCTCTGCGACCCCGGAGAGGTGCGCCTGGGGGCGATGGGGCTGACCGAGCCAGAGTCGGGCTCGGACTCGCTGGCGCTGCGCACCACCGCGGCGGCGGTCGATGGTGGATACCTGCTCAACGGCACCAAACAGTTCTGCACCAACGGCGGAATCGCCGATGTCCAGGTGGTGTTCGCCACCCTCGACCGCAGCCTGGGCCCGGCAGGTATCGCCGCCTTCGTGGTGGAGAAGGGCAATCCCGGGATGCGCCAGGGGCGCAAGGAACGCAAGCTCGGGGTGAGGGCCTCTCACACAGCCCAGGTGATCCTGGAAGACTGCTTCGTCAAGGCCGATGCCCGCTTGGGCTACGACGCCTCGGGCGAAAGTCAAGGACCCGGCGCAGCAGGGGCGATGATGATGCTGGAGGCCACCCGCCCCGGGGTCGCAGCTGGAGCGCTAGGGATCGCCCGGGCGGCATTCGAGTTCGCCCGCGACTACTCGCTAACCCGGGAGCAATTCGGTAAGCCGATCGCTCACCATCAGGCCATCGCCTTCAAGCTGGCCGACATGGCGACCGAGATCGACGCCAGCCGGCTGTTGATCTGGAGAGCCGGCTGGCTGGCCGCTGAGGGACGGGGATTCGCCCGGGCCGAGGGCAGCATGGCCAAGCTGATGGCTGGCGACGTGGCGATGCGGGTGACGGTGGACGCGGTTCAGGTGCTGGGCGGCTACGGGTACATCAAGGACTATCCCGTCGAGCGCTGGATGCGCGACGCCAAGATCTATCAGATCTGGGAGGGAACCGCGGAGATTCAGAGGCTGGTGATCTCGCGAGCGGTTCTGGGAACGCGGATCTAGCCGGTGTGACTGGTAGAGATCCGCGCACGCCCGACGGCTTGGGGTGACCGGCAGAGCACTGTCGATTGAGGTGGTGCTAACCCTGCTGGCAGAGACGCAGCCGCGCATCGCCGCCCTGACTGCTGATTTTGATGAAGCCCAACTGAGCACGAGGCCTGCGCAAAATGCGTGGTCCGCCAACGATGTTCTTGCCCATCTCCGCGCTTGCGCCGACGTCTGGGGGGGTTGCATCGCGAGGATTCTCGACGAGGACAAGCCGACGATTCGAGCCGTCAATCCCCGTAGCTGGATAAAGAAGACCGACTACCTTGACCTTCCTTTCCAGCCTTCGTTGCGCGCATTTACAGCCCAGCGCGCCGAATTGTTGGCAGTCCTACAACCACTGTCCGCACAAGACTGGTCGCGCGCGGCGACGGTAATCGGGGGAGGTAGGCCGCTGGAGTTGACCGTGACATCCTACGCTCAGCGTCTGGCCCGCCATGAACCCCAGCACGTGAAGCAGATAGCACGCGCTGTGAAGGGCGCATAGAAGAGATCGGCGCGCGCCCTGGCGTTGAAATGTTCGAGACCGGGCGCGGCTCAACTCTGTCGCGTCAGTAGCCCACGGCGCCGTCGATCCGTTCTCGCAGCAGGTCGGCGTGACCGTTATGACGCGAGTACTCCTCCACCATGTGTACCAACACCCAACGCGGAGTCACCGCACGACCCGTAGCCTGATGACGCACGGAGTCGAGATCCAGTCCGGCGACGATCTCGTCTGCACGGCGGCATTCGTCGTGCCACTGAGCGAACGTCTCGGCGACTTTGGACGGGCTGGCGTCTTCAAAGTCAGCGTCCGGCCTGTCGTCGGATCCGTAGAGGTCGTCGATTTCGACGCCTCCCAGCGTCCTTACCAGCCAGCCCCGCTCGACATCGGTCATGTGCCGGACCAGGCCTAGAAGACTGAGGTTGGACGGCGGCGCCGACCGGGTGCACAGTTGCTCATCGCTGAGGCCCGCGCACTTGCGAGCCAAGGTATCGCGCTGCCAGACCAGGAATGCCAGCAGGGTGTCCTTCTCGTTGGCCACGCGGGGGATGTCCTGATATTCCATGGCACTCGAGTCTAGTGCGGCTCATCTAGAGCCGGGGCACCGCCCGCCTGGGGTGGTGGGGGCCGGGTTCACCCCTTGCGGTCGGGCGATCGCGGATGGGGGCTGGACACTTGTCATTGCCACCTGGAATGATTGATCCCCTTAAGGCTTAGCGGCAACAGAGGGAGGTCAGATATGGCAGGCCTGGAGAGCAAGCGTTTTGAGGAAGCCGACGAGACACGCCCGTTTGGCGGGAAGGGCCAGGTGGAGATCGTGAACATTGGAGGCGGCACCGTGGGCCGAGCCACCTTCCTTCCAGGCTGGCGGTGGTCGGAGCACGTCAAGCCAATAGCCGGTACGGAGAGCTGCCAGGCGACCCATTTGGGTTACGTGGTTTCCGGACGCCAGAAAATTGTGATGGACGATGGGTCCGAGCTAGAGATCGGACCCGGCGATGTGGTCGCGATACCGGCAGGCCATGACGGCTTCACTGTCGGCGATGAACCATGCGTGATCCTGGACTTTGCTGGGATGGGCTCCTACGCCAAGCCAAGTTGAGCGCTGTTTGAGCTAACAGCCCCAACTTCCGACTTCTCATCTGGTCACGGCGGCAATCTCGCCTGCAACACCGCGTGCTGGTGGGCCATCAGATTTACTCTGCTCGCACCTGTGTCAGCGCTGTTCCTGCCGAAGTTGTCGCCCTCGTCAGCCCGCACGACGTCCTAAGCCTCGCAGTTGCTCTGTCAGATCTGCGCAGGCATGCCAGCATTCCCGCGCGTCCCAGATGCGATCGCGCTGAGGCTCTCCAGGAAACTTCCGGGAGAGCCTCAGTATCCGATCAGACTACGTGCGCGCTCGCCAACAGACCAGCGCGAGTCTGCTCCATCGAGGCTGGCGCTTGGCCAGCGTGCTTCTCAGCCACATGCGCCTGCACGGCATCCGGTGTCATATGTGTCATCAAGTTGTCGACCGCCGCTTCCTTGGTGTCGCCCTCGGCTTGCATTTTGTCGCCACAGCTACAGCTCATTTCGTAGGTTGCCACCGGACCCTCCTTGTTGGGCGCGCGCTTAGGGCCGCAAGACCCGTCGCTATATACGACGAATGGGACGCTAGCACTTTCGACAAATAACCACCGAGAACGATTCCCAGTGTGTTCCCACCTGAAAGCATCCCAGCTGTCCCGAAAATAGTGCACCAGAACCGTGCAATTCGCGGTCGGTCATCGCGTCTCAGCTCAGGTGGTGCGACTGGTCACCGCTATCCCCACACCCAACCCCACCATCACCACGGCGCTGACTGTCTGGGCGCGCTGCAGATGGCGCGGTCGGCCCACCAGCCAGCTCCGAGCAGTCCCTGCCGCCAAACCCCAGACGCCGTCAGAGACCAGCGCGATGCCGACCCAGACCAGGCCAAGGACCAGGAGCTGAACCGTGATGTGTCCCAGTGCCCGATCGACGAAATCCGGCAACACCGCAGCGATAAAGACCATGGTCTTGGGATTGGTCGCACCCACCACCAGACCATCCCTGAGTATCTGCCAATCGCTCCGGCGACTCCCGGGCGCGACCAGCGCGGAGGCAACGCTTCTCCTTCCCCTCCAGGCACGGACGCCGAGATAGATGAGATAGCAGGCTCCGAGAAGTTTGACGGCGGTGAAGGCAACCGCCGATCGCTGCAGCAGCTGCCCAAGCCCCAAAGCCACCACCACGACCTGGGCGAACTCGCCCAGTGAGTTGCCGAGAACCGTACCCAGTGCTGCCCGCCGCCCCAGTGACACCGCCCGGCTGACGATGAAGAGGACGCTCGGGCCAGGTATAGCGATCACCACCAAGGCGATGGCGCTGAAGGCAAGCAACCGGGGCAGATCCATGCGCGGAGGATAGGCCGGGTCAGCCGGCGAGGACGGCCGCCAGGTTGATGGCGCCCTTGGGCGCCACGATGTTGAAGTGGGCTCCGAAGTTGCTGAAGACGACCCGGCCGACACTGCCCTGCTCCCAGCGCAGTGGATAGGGCTTGCCGGTGGTTGCCACATAGATGGTTCCCGCCTTGGGCTCGGTGACGGAAATCACCGGCTCCCCGTCGACGGTGCCGACCTTCCCGCGCACCGAGGTCTGGGCATCCTTGGTCAGCTGCTTGGCCACGGTCGTCGGCGAGGTCAACGTGCCGAAGACTGCGGTCAGCTCGGTGGCAGTGGAACTGCTGGCGGAGATGTATGCCCAGCGGTCACCCAGGGCGCCTTGCAGGGTCGGACCGCCCACCTGGCTCCACAGCGTTTGGCTGCGGAAGTAGTCGGTCCCGTGCAGCTCCTCGGCCTGAAATGAGAGGGACGAGGTGACGAAGGTGCCCTCGCCAAGGTTCTTGCCCTCGATCTTGAAGGTCACCGACGCTGGGGTTCCGCTGCCGCCTGAGGTGGCCTGAATCTCGAAGGTGTGAGCCGACACTAGCGCCGCGCCGGCCGCGGTGACGATCGCCGGGGCCGACTTGGTGGCGATGCCGTTGGCGGCGGCGGTGCAGGAGCTGAGCACCAGAACGACGGCGAGCGCCGAGCTGCCCAGGATGAGGAACTTTGAGAGTCGACGCGTCCGGGGCTGGATCGCGCTCAGGTGGGCTCCTTTCGTAGCGTGCCGCCAGCGCACCGCGGCGATGCCTGTTCGGGGCCGCAAGGGAGTCTTCGCGCCGATCGCCCGCTGCTGCCGATATCCGCATCCTAGTCGAAGCCGCCCAGTAAGGGCGGTCGGCTGCGGAAGGACAACCCCGAGAGGCGTCCCAATGCACCCGCTGGGCGCTCCAGGCTGCCCGCCTTTGGATGGCTAAACTCGGGAGCAATGACGATGTTCGACCTGTCGGGCAAGGTGGCACTGGTCACCGGTGCATCTCGGGGCCTGGGCAGGGCGGACTGCCTAGCGCTGGCCCAAGCCGGCGCGGACGTGGTGGTGACCGACATCCTGATCGAGTCCGATCCGGAGCTGCTGCAGGTGGCGCAACGCAGTTCCAGCGTGCTGGCGCAGGTGATGGCCTCGGAGAGCGTGGTCTATGCCGAGCAGACCGCTGAGGAAATCCGCGCCTTGGGCAGGCGCTCTCAGGCCTTCCGAATGGACGTAACCGACCGCGACCAGGTGCGCTCGGTCATCGACCAAGCCGCCGCGCAGTTCGGGGGGATCGACATCCTGGTCAACAACGCCGGCACTTTGGACCATCTCGCCCAACTGCCCGACCAGTCCTCTGATCTTTGGGAACGGGACCTTCGGGTCAATTTGAGTGGCGCCTTCAACTGCACTCAGGCGGCTTGGCCTCATCTCCGAGAGGGTGGCTTCGGACGGGTGATCTTCATGTCCTCGGTAGCCGGGACCTTGGGTGGGTTCGGTCAGGCGAGTTACAGCGCCACCAAGGCTGGACTGCTGGGATTGATGCGCTCGGCGGCGCTGGAGGGGGCCCGGCACGGCATCACCAGCAACGCCGTTGTGCCCGGGGTGATCGCCACCGAGGCCTTCAACACCGGCCCCGCCAGCATGCGGGAGCGGATGGTCCTGCGCACGGCGATGCGGGCACCGGGCCAGCCTGAGGATGTCGCCCACGCGATTTGCTTTCTGGCCAGTCCCGAGGCCGGCTACATCACCGGAGTGGCGCTGCCGGTCGCCGGCGGCATCGATCTCTTCACGTTTTAATCTGAGCCTTTGCGCCGAATTCAGCCCAACTTCGCTTCTCCCCTGCTATAGTTGCGCCCGCCAGACGATGTCCCGGGCGGCGAACCAAGGCACGACCGAGCAGTCCTGGCCAGAACGCGATTTGGAGGATGCTCGGATTGAGCCTCGCCGACGTTACCCTGACCTGCCGCGAGTGCGGCTCGGAGTTCATCTTTACTGCCGGAGAGCAGCAGTTCTATCAGTCCAAGGGGCTGGTTAATCAACCCACTCGGTGCCAGCCGTGCCGACAGCTGGCCAAGGCCGCCCGCCAGGGCTCGAATGGGTACGCGTCGGCTGGACCTCGGCCCCCGCGCCAGATGTACGACGTGGTCTGCGCCGACTGCGGGAACATGACCCAGGTCCCCTTCCAGCCGAAGTACGACCGGCCGGTTTATTGCAGCAACTGCTTCGAGAATAACCGGGCCGCGCGCTAGCTGATCGGCGGCGCTGGCGCTAGCCGTCTCAGGACGGTGATCGCCTCCTCCAGAGCCTGGGCATCTGCGGCGCTGGCGCGGATGATGACTCCACCCGCGGTTTGGGGGTAGGAGCCGAAG
>Ga0102924_1000179_pt1 | contig 80518 bp, 73 predicted proteins | sample PaiPotPPM11metaG_FD_80116 | JGI IMG/M metagenome (GOLD analysis project Ga0102924, IMG submission 80116) | Iron sulfur acid spring bacterial and archeal communities from Banff, Canada, to study Microbial Dark Matter (Phase II) - Paint Pots PPM... ...
GGCGAGACGAGTACGACATTGCTCGCGCCTCCGCCACCGCCAACCCTCACCGCTGGGGAGCCGACGCCGACACCAACGCGTCCGCAAATCCTCCGGGCGCTCGATGAACTCGGGCGGCTCCCCGCCGGACAGCAGGCGGTCGTGCTCCTCAGCATCGGCGGCAACGATCTCCAGCGGCTGGCCGGGAAGGAGACCGCTGCCCGCGAGGCCGCGCTGGCCACCTTCCGCATGAACCTGACCACGATCGCCACCCGGCTTACCGAAGGCGGCCAGACGCGCGCGCTGCTCATCCCGACGATCTACGATCCCTTCGGTGGCGATCCGACCGCCGTGGGGAGCGACGCGTGGTGGATCGAGCGATTCAACAGCGCGCTCCGCGGGGTCGCGGCGATGAAGCAGGGCGTGACGGTCGTCGAACTGGCGGAGAAAGTGCGCGGCAAGGAGCAATCGCTGACGCTCGGCCGCTTCGATGACGTGCATCTCTCCAACGCCGGCCACCGCCTCGCGGCGGACATGCTCTGGGCGGCGGGCGGCTTCGACACTGTGCCGCCGGAGGTGACACTCATCGCACCGACAGAGGGGAACGCACCGCGTCCGGTTCTGACGATACGCGCGACGGTGACGGACGACAGCGGCCCGAATGGTGTGGCGCGCGTCGTGCTGCTGGCGGACGGCAAGGAGCAGGGCGAGATGATGCCCCGCCCGGACCTCGCGCCGGACACGTACCTCGGCTACTGGGACGGGCGACTGCTCCCGGGGGCGCATACCATCGGCGTCGCCGCGACGGACCGCGCGGGCAATCGGCGCGAGACGACCGTCACCGTGACGGTTGGCGCCCTACCGTAACCCGGCCGAATTGCATGGCGCTGGCGCGGCACGTATACTGCGGCAAAGCCAGTGCAGTGAGTTTTCCGCATCATCGGTGCGTACTGGAGCGTGAGCAGCGCATGAATGACGGCCCCGCGGAGACCGGGATACCGGGACAACCAGGCGGCACTCTCCCACCCGCACGTACGCCGCCGCTACGCGAAGGATACCCCGTCGCGAACGCCTGGCATCCGGCGCAGGAGGGCGAGTTGGCGCCGCCGCCGGGGATACTCGATGTCACGCAGAATGGGTATGCCGCCGCGCCGCCCGCTGTACCAGTAGCCGGGGCGGCGTATGTCCGGCCCGATGCGATCGCGATGAATCCTCTGCCACCGATGAACGCGCCTCTCGCGGCCGGTGCGCCCGCACACGATCCATTCGGGAATTTCTGGGAGGGATTGCAGGCCTGGTTCCGGCCCCGGGCCGCACTGGGCGCCGCAGATCTCCGCCGCAACCTACCGCTCGGTGTCGCGATCGCCGCCCTGAGCGGCTTCGCCGATGCGCTGCTGCTGCCTGCGGTCGTCGTCGCGGCATTCGTCGCGCGAGAGAGCGGCTCCAACATCCTCGTTGCGCTCGTGCCGGTCGTCGCCGCGCTCTCGTGGGGGCTACCGGGGGCGATTCTCGGCAGTGCTATCGTCAACCGCACGCGACTCATCGCGCTCGCCCTGACTAGCGCGGCACTGCGCGCCCTGGCGCTGGGTCTGCTCGCCTTTGTCGGCGCGAGCCGGGCAGATGGCTCGGCGAAACGGTTGCTCGTCATCTTCTTTGTCCTCTACGGCATCGTCGGCTTCGCGAGCGGCTTCGCGACGCTCGTCGGCCAGCGGCTACCGGGACGCGTCGCGACGAATGGCGTCCGTGGCCGACTCGTCCGCTGGCAAGCGCTCGCGGGGGCGGGCGCGTCGGTACTCGCCGCGCTCCTCGTCCGGCGCATCCTCGTGCATGGTCCCGTCTTCCCCCGCGAATACCTCTACCTCTTCTTCGTGGCCTTCATCGCCCTCCTGGGCGTGGCGCTCCTGACGGTCGCGCTCACCGAACAGGGGAGCCGCGTACCTGTGGCGCCGCGCCCGCCGCTCGCCGGGCTGCGCGCGGGTCCGGGATTGCTCCGCCTGTCAGCATATCGGCGCTATCTCCTCTTCCGGATCATCGCGCTGATCGCCACGCTCGCGGAGCCTTTCTTCGTCGTCTATGCCCTCCGGACATTCACTCCCTCCGCCGACATGATCGGCATCTATGTGATCGCCGTGATCGCCATGCGCGCCGCGACGATCTATCTCTGGCGCGCGCTCGCCCGGATCACCGGGACGAAACTCCTGCTCCAACTCGGTGCGCTCTGTCGGGCGCTCGCGGCCTTTATCGCGATTGGCCTGCCGGTGCTCTTCGAGACGGAGCCAATCGCCGATTACTTCACGAGCGATCTTTCCCGCGCGCGGGCCTTCATCGCCGTCTTCATCTGCATCGGCGCGGCGATGGGCGCGAATGCCGTCGCGCACAGCGGCTTCCTGCTCGACATCCTGCCGCCAAATGCCTACGCGGACGGTGTCGGCTTCACGAACGGCGTCCTCGCCCTCTCGAGCGTCTCGCTGATCGCGGGCGGCATCATCGCCGATCACAACGGTTTCCGCGCGCTCTTCATCACCGCGCTGGTTCTTGGCCTGCTCACCGTACTCGTCGGCGGCATCCTGCGCGAGCCACGCCGCCCGCTCCGCCGCTCCGGCGCGCTCGGCCCCGGCATCCGCCGCACCGAAGCCTTTCCCGTCATCCCTCCCTACCGCCGCTGAACGAGGATTGAAAATGACCATCCCGGAGTTGACGCTGGCGAAGGTGTGGCAGGCGCAGTGGCTCGTGCCGGGGCCGTGGCGGACGACGGATGGGCAGACGGTTGTCGTGCGGTATCGGGGCCGGTGGTCCGCCGGGTTCGGGCCGGATTTCGCCGATGCACGGATCGTGCTCGATGGGCGAGAGATCACCGGCGCGGTCGAAATTCACCGTCGCGCGGCGGATTGGCGGGCGCATGGGCATCATCTCGACCCCGCCTACAACGCCGTCACCCTCCACGTTGTTCTCGACGATGACGGAACGCCCTGCCGGACGCGCGACGGACGGACGCTGCCGACGCTCGCTCTCGCGCCACTGCTCGCCGGGTCGCTGGTCGCGTTTCCCGCCGGGAGCGCGCCGCTCGGCGGCCTCGGCGACACGCCCTGCGCCCGCGACTTTCTGACGACTGGCGCGGCGGGCCTCTTACGCGTCCTCGGCCGGGCGGGCGATGAAAGGCGCGCCCTCAAAGCGGCGGCGATGGAGGCGCGCTTCGCCGCCACACCGCCCGGCGATGTGTTCTACGCCGCACTCCTCGACGCGCTCGGCTACAGCGCGAACCGCGCCCCGATGGCCACCCTCGCTGCCACGCTCCCCCTGCGTGACTTGGAACAGACCGTCCTTCAATCCTCCGCCGAACAGCGCGAGCAGATCGCCGCCGCCCTCCTACTTGGCACCGGCGGTTTCCTCGATTCGCCGCCGGGATTTGTGCGGCACGGGGAAGGCTTACGGGATATGTGGGGCGCGATGGGGCGGCGAGCGGCATTGTCACCCGCTGGTTGGGAGACGGCGCGCGTCCGTCCGGCGAATCATCCGGCGCGGCGGTTGCTCGCGCTGGCGGCGCTTCTCGCCAACGGCGGCGCGGCGGAGGGATTGATCGCCATCTGTCTCGCGCCCCTCCTCACCTTCCCCGACGAACCGCGCTTGATCGTCCGCGCCCTGCGGCAGACCTTGCGCCCGCCCTCCCACCTGCTCGCGGGCGAGATAAGCCCAATCGGCGCGGATCGTGCGGGCGACATCGCCGTCAATGTGGTGTTGCCCTTCGCCCTCGTCTACGGCCTCCAGACGGAGAACGAACCGCTCGTCAGCGCGGCGGAACGCGCGTGGGACGCCTACCCCGCCACGCGCGGAAACAGCATCACCCGCGCGATGACCGATCAACTGGGCGGCCCCGGCGGCCTCCGCGTCCGCACCGGGCGGCTCCAGCAGGGGCTGATCGCCCTCTACAACGACCGCTGCAAGGCGAGGATGTGTGCCACCTGCCCGGTTACGCACCTCATGACATTGGCTGAGAGTCAGTAGCGTACCGTCGCGTATTGTTGCCCCCAAGTGCGAGCATTCTCGGCAACGGATTTCTCGTATTCCCGGCGCACGGCTGTTGGCATCACGCGCCCGGCGCGGACTCGGCCACGACATCAACCCGAACGTCGGTCGCCACGGCGACCGTGCGATAGAGCGGTCAGCCGTCCTTGTAGCGCCCAACCAGCCACTCGGCCTGTTCCTCGCTCACACCGACGAGCCGGAAGCGCAGGTCAATCCGCGCGAATGACGTCGGCGCCTGCCGGTCGCGCAGCCCCTCGATCGTCACTTCCATCCGCGCGAGCGGGATATTCGCGTCCCGCGCCGCCCGCTCGACCAGCGTGACGCCACACGAGGAGACCCCGGCGAGGAAGGCGTCGCCCGAGGTGATCTCCTCACCAATTGTCGGGCTGTCAATGATGAAGTGGTGCGTGCGCACCGTGTTCATGCTGCGGCCGACGGTGCCGCTGCTGTAAGAGCGCACCGTATTGACGAGGTACTGCTCGCTCATGCTCCACCCCCTGTGGCATCCATCCCGACCCGAACAACGCGACGACGAGCAATCGCCGACCGATGCATTATCCTACCCCAATTCCGCCGCATCGGTTCGTGTAGTAATCGCGCCGCACGATGCAGGCGAGATTCGGCATGCGTCGTGCCCATGTACGACGTTCGTACATCGCTCCGGCGATTTCGCCAACAATATCTCGATGGGATACATCCCGCAGTGACTCACGGACAGATCCAATCACGCCTATTCGCGCGTTGCTATAATGAGGATGACGCAGATCGACAAAATAGCGATGTATAGAGGGAGGGATGCGGCTATGCAGCAACGGCCACTCTCAGCCGTCCGATGCAAACGACTCGCGCAGCAGGGAGTCGTCGGGCTTGATGATGCGACACTCGCGGAACTTGCTCCGTGGCTCCGCTTCACGCCCGCTCTCTGCGGTCTGGGCATTGCCATTGGTACGGTGTACGCGTCCGTCCCCATGCTTCTTGCGATGACAATTCTCGCAACACTCGGTGCGCTCTTGCCGTGGCATCCGTTTGACATCCTGTATAACTACGGCGTCCGATTCGTTACCAAGACCCGCGCCTTGCCTCACAATCGCGCTCCCCGACGACTTGCGATGGGGATTTGCGCCGTCTGCCTCACCGCTACCACATCTGCGTTTGTTGCAGGGGCAACGATCCTTGGCTATGTGCTTGGTGGTATGACGCTGGTCGGGCCGATCATGGTAACGACGACTGACCTCTGTCTGCCTTCGCTGCTCTACAGCCGCCGCGCGCCTGCGGCCCGGGAGCGATCGCGCGAGCGGACGATTGAGCCATCCGTTTAGATGCGCCATGCGTCTCTCTCAATAGAGACCACGGGCAGGTTGCGCGTTGTCGTTCGTATCAGGCCATGAACAGGGCGACGATCACCGTCGCGGATGGAAAGGAGCGTGTGAATGAGCAGCACCGACGCACGTTTGCAAAGGGTTCCGCTCCCGGAGCCGATTGCCGGCTTGGATCGCGACGGTCTGCGTGTCGCGATTCAGGAGGAATACGCCGAGGTCGCAACGCACCCGGACAAGGGCTTTCATTTCCACACGGGACGACCTCTCGCACGCATGCTCGGCTATGCCGATGCGTGGCTGACCGGCATCCCGGAGGGTGCCATCGAGTCCTTCGCGGGCACCGGCAACCCGTTCAGCTTGGGCGAGCTTCGCCCCGGCGAGCAGGTGGTGGATATTGGTTGCGGGGCGGGGATCGACAGTCTTATCGCGGCACGCATGGTCGGTGATGGTGGGAGCGTGATCGGCGTGGACATGACCCCGGCGATGCTCGCCAAGGCGCGACACAACGCGACCGAGGCCGGAATCACCCACGTCGAGTTCCGTGCGGGATACGGCGAAGCACTCCCGGTGCCCGATGGCTGGTCGGACGTCGTGATCTCCAACGGCGTTTTGAATCTCATGCCGGATAAGTTGGTCGCGCTCACAGAGATGGCGCGCGTCCTCAAACCGGGCGGGCGGCTCCAGATCGCGGACATCATGGTGCAACTCCCCGTGCCGCAGGATGCCAAGGCGGATATCTCCCTCTGGACTGGCTGAATTGCCGGCGCTCTGCTGGATGCAGAGCTTGAGGCCACGGTCGTGGCCGCCGGATTCGTCGGATTTGAGATCACTTGGAAAGCGGATGCCTTCAGCGGTGCGCCGCAGTCGAGCAGTGCCGCGGAGTTCGGCACGCTCGGCATCACCTTCCGCGCGCGCAAGGCGACAAATGAGGCCGAATGGCAGGACGCATTGGCCAACCTCACCTGCGCGACGTGAGCGAGGCACTGTGCTGATCCTTGTCCTCCCACCCGTTCCTACACGAGAACGAGGTGGCAGCCTATCGCGGGTGTACCGGTCGCCCCGCCCGGCGATGCCAAAGGAGGGATGCCCAGATGAAGATGTTGTTTGTTGGTACTCATGGCTCGGAAAGTCCCACCCATGCACTCCTCCCCTTCCTCTCCGCGCAGGGTGCCATTGATGAGGGACACGAGGTTGAACTGCTCCTCATGGGCGATGCCGTTGTCCTGATGAAGGAGGCGGTGGCGAAAAATACGACTGGCGTTGGCTGGCCATCGGTTGCCGAGGTCTTCGGCAAACTGATCGAGCATCAGGTGCCAGTCTATGTCTGAGGGGGTTGCTCCGTCGCCCGTGCGGTGACCGAAGCAGACCTCCAAGGCAAGAACGCGAAGTTCGTCAACCCGCGCATCGGCGCGCAGCGGATAGCCGCAGCCGAGCGCGTTATCACCTATTAGTACGATGATCGGCGGGCGGGAACCAATCACCGGGGGCAAGGGAAATCCCTTGCCCCTTTTGGTTTCAAGCGCGGTAACGCGATCGGATCAGATGATGAGAAATCTCGTCGGTTATGCGAACCATTCTTTGTGCGCGGTCAGTGTTTGGCTTTTTGGGCTTGATCTGCTCAGCCTGCGATGCACCGCGAGTAGGGTTACCCCGTATGTGCATGGCGCGCCGTATCGCCTTCCATAGCGCTCGCCGATCATACGGTATAGTGACGGCGCACGTTGCAGATAGATTCAGCGGGGAGGAGTAGAGACGATGGCAGAGATGAGTCCGAGTCAGGCGGTCGTCGCGGGGCTGAGAGCGCAGGGGGTGGATACGGTCTTCGGGCTGGACGGCGATCACGTCATCTACCTCTTCGACGCGCTGGCGGACGCGCCGGAGATCACGCCGATCACCGTCAAGCACGAGAACAACGCCGCCATCGCCGCCGAGGTCTATGGCCGCCTGACCGGCAGGCCGGGCGTCGTTGTGACCACAGCGGGGCCGGGGGCGACGAACTCGCTCTCCGGCGTCGCGGGGGCGTATGCGGCAGGGGCGCCGCTGGTCCACATCTCCGGTGGCGTGCCGGAGGGCGCGTCCAGGGAGGCGTTCCACGGCGTAGATCGGACGGACTTCCTGCAAGCCGCCTTCACGCCGGTGACGAAGTGGTCCGTGCGTGTCGAGGACGCGGCGGAGATTCCCGCTGTGCTCACCCGCGCCTTCGCGCTCGCCACGGCGGGGCGGCCGGGGCCGGTGCATATCGAAATCCCGCTCAGCACACTGCAAGCCGACGCGATTGAGGTATTCGCCGACGCACTCTCACCGAAACCGCACGATCCCGCGTCCGCGAGAGGCATTGATCGCGCGATTGAGCGGATTGACGCCGCGAAGACGGTCGCAATCGTCGTCGGCAAGAATGCGTGGTGGCCTGCCGTGAGCGGTCAGGTCGTCCGGCTCGCGGAGCGGCTCTGCGCGCCCGTCGCTCACAGTTGGGACGGCCACGCGGCGATGCCGACCGTCCATCCGCTCTCCATCGGCGTCTACCGGGGCGCGGGGGGCAGCCATCCGGCGGCATATCAGGCGATCGCGCACGCCGATCTCGTCCTGGGCGTCGGCGTGCGCTCCGGCACCGAGACCGCCGCGCAACTCGTCGAACAGGTCGGGGAGCGTCTGCTGCTCATTGATGCCGCCGACGAACCGGACGGCGCGCTGGCCGTCGCCGCCCCCTCGGTCACCGCACTCGCTGAAGCGGTCGGCGCGCTGGCGGAGGAATGCCGCCCGCACCGGGAAGACGCGGCAATGCTCGCCCTCTGCGCCCGCGCGCGGGAGTTGCAGCAGCGGGGGATTGACATCGAGCTCGCGCGCTACCGGGATCGCCGCCCGTGGCACATCGGCGTCGCGCTCGATGCGTTGGCGAAGCGGATGACGCCGGATATCCTCGTCGTCAGCGATGTCAGCCAGGTGAAACTCTGGACACCGATTCAGGTACCCACCTTCAACCCGGAATCGCACCTCCAGCCCGGTTCGTGGGGCGCGATGGGCTACGCGGTGCCGGGCGTGCTCGCTGCCGGGCTGCTGCGGCCCGGCAAAAAGGTCGTCGGCGTGACGGGCGACGCCTCGTTCCAGATGGCGTGCAGCGATTTCGGCACGATCTGCAACCTCGGCTTGCCCGTCGTGATCGCTGTCCACGCGGATGAGCAGATCGGCATGATCCACCACGCGCTGCGGACGACTTTTGGGCGCACCCACGCAACGGAGATCGGCCATGTGGACTTCGTGCGGTACGCCGAGGCATTCGGCGCGCGCGGTATCCGCGTCACTGAGCCGTCCGAGGTTGGCGCCGCATGGGACGCGGCACTCGCCGCCGACGGCCCAGTGCTGCTCGAACTGCGTGCCGGGCACGACTTCCCCTTCCCGTGGCCCGTCAAACGGCTCGTCGAGCAGGCGGGGGATTAACCTCACCCCTGCCCCCTCTCACCTGCCGATGCTGCCCACGCGGCGGAGAGGGGCCGGGGTGAGGCTACCCTACACGGTCGCCCGCACGTCGGTAGAGGCGAGCAGGCGGTGCATGGCGCGCTCGACATCCGCGTAAGCCTCGTGGATATCATCAACGCGCGCCCGCGCGCCATCCATCAGGCTCGCCGCGCTCCGCTGTTCGAGCGCTTCGCACAAGGCGGCGAGGGCAGTCGCACCGAAGAGAGATGTCGTGGATTTCATCGTATGCGCGGCGGCTTGGAGCGCGCCCGCGTCGTTCGTGTCGAGGGCGTCGCGCATCGCGTTCAGGAGGCGGGGCGCGTCGTCGAGGAAGCAATTAATCAGACCGGCCAGGCCGTCCTCTCCATCGTCGCCGACTATCGCGCGGATGTCAGCAAGCGTCGCGGCATCGAGGAGCGCGTCGAGGGAGTCGCCATCCGCCGCATCCGGCAGCGACGCACCGGCGCCGTTGGTCGCAGCAAGGGGACGCGCCCGCTTCAGCGCCTCCACCAGCGCGACGACCTGGACCGGCTTGGTCACGTAATCGTCCATCCCCGCGTTCAGGCACTTCTCGCGGTCGCCCTGCATCGCGTCGGCAGTCATCGCGATGATGAAGGGGCGCGCGGCGCGCGGCCAGCGTTGACAAATGCGGCGCGTCGCCTCCAAACCGTCCATCTCCGGCATCTGCACATCCATCAGGACGACATCGTACGGCTGCCGATCGAGTGCCTGAATCGCCTCCAGACCATTCCCCGCGACATCGGGGCGGTACCCCATCTTGGTGAGCAACTGGACGGCGAGTTTCTGATTAACCATATTGTCCTCGGCGAGCAGAATGCGCAGTGGCATCCGTGCCGCCAGATCTGGGTCGAGATGTCGCGCGGCGACGATCGGCGTCGCCTTGCGCGGCATGGCATCGAAGATGCTCATCAGCACATCGTGCAACTGCGATTGCTTGATCGGCTTGGCAAGGAAGGCGGCGAACTGTGTCTGATCGCCCTGCTCACGGCGCCCCATCGAGGTGAGCATCACGAGCGGGAGCGTCGCCGCGTCCCGATCCGCGCGGATTGCCGCCGCGAGGGCAATGCCGTCCATGTCGGGCATCTGCATATCGAGGATCACGACGTCGAAGGGGTCGCCACGCCGGACCCACTCCAGCGCCTCCGCGCCATCGGCGGCGGCGCGGGCCCGCATGCCCCAGTTCTGCGCCTGCAAGGTGAGGATGCGACGGTTCGTCTCATTATCATCCACGATCAGGATGCGTCGGCCGGCGAGCGACGGCTGCACGCTGCGCTGCCAGACGCGCGCCTGGGTCGGCACGGCGGCGGTGATCGTGAAGAAGAAGGTCGAGCCTTCGCCTGGCGTACTCTCCACCCACATCCTGCCATCCATCAACTCCGCGAGCCGCTTCGAGATCGCCAGGCCGAGGCCGGTGCCGCCATACATGCGCGTGGTCGAAGAATCCACCTGGCTGAAGGACTTGAAGAGCCGGTCCATCCGCTCCGCCGGGATGCCGATGCCGGTGTCCCGCACGGCGAAGCGCACCTCATGCCGCCGGTCCGCCGCTTGGGAGGAGACCGAGACGACGACCTCGCCCGTCGCGGTGAACTTGATCGCGTTGCCGATCAGGTTGACGAGCACTTGCCGGAGCCGCGTCACGTCGCCAACGAGCGTTCCCGGCACGCCATCGTCAATCAGGTAGGCAAGGTCGAGGTTCTTCTCGGTGGCGCGGGTGGCGAGCAGGTCGAGCGCATCCTCCACGCAGTCACGGAGATCGAAGGGCTGCTCCTCCAGATCGAGGCTGCCCGATTCGATCTTCGAGAAGTCGAGAATGTCGTTGATGATCGTCAGGAGGGCATCGCCGCTGGTGCGGATCGTCTCGGCATACTCCTGCTGCTCAGGCGTCAGTGGCGTATCGAGCAACAGGCCGGTCATGCCAATCACACCATTCATCGGCGTGCGAATTTCGTGGCTCATGTTGGCGAGGAACTGGCTCTTGGCGCGGTTGGCGGCGTCCGCCGCTTCCTTCGCAGCGCGTAGTTCGGCCTCGGCGCGTTTCTCCTCCGTGATGTCGCGGATGATATTGAGCACGGTCGTCCGCCCGTCGTACTCGATGATGGAGGTACTGACGAAGACGTTGACTTCAGTCTCGTCCTTGCGGCGATGTACGGCTTCGAAGCTACGGAAGGCTGGGTCCGTGAGCACCCGCCGCATCCGCGTATCTCCTTCAGCGCGATCCGCCGCGAGCGCGAAGGTGCTCATGCCAAGAAACTCCTCGCGCGGATACCCGTACGTCTCGCACGCCTTCCGATTGACGGCGAGCACCGCTTTCGTCTCCACGTCGAAAATGAGAATGGCATCGTTCGCGCTCTCGAAGAGCGCCCGGTAACTTGCCTCGGAGGCGCGTAACGCTTCCTCAGTCCGGTTTCGCTCCGTCACGTCATTGGCGAGGACGAGGCGCGCCGACCGACCCTGAAACTGGAGACTATTGGAGACCGTCTCCACCTCGATGATCGTCCCGTCTTTCTTGCGATGCTGCCACTCGCTCACTGCACGGTTGTCCGTACGCGTCGGCAACTGCTGGAGGAGGCGCGTGAAATCGTCTGGCACGCGGATGTCCGCGAGCGTCATGTTCAGGAACTCACCGCGACTGTAGCCGTAATGGGCCACCGCCGCGTCATTGACGGCGAGGAAGGCGAGCGTCTCGCGGTCGTAGACCCACATCGGGTTCGGGTTGCCCTCGAAGAGGAGCCGGTATTGTTCCGCCGCTTCCTGCACGGCGCTCGCGGCGTTGCGGCGCTCGGTAATGTCCGTCATCGTGCTGATCAACCGCACGCATATGCCCGCATCATCGAACTGTGGAATCAGCCGCGTGATAACCGTCACTTCACGGTCGTGGGCGATCACCCGCTCCTCATAACTGACCGATGTGCGCGCCGCGATGGCCTCCCGGCATTTGAGGATCAGCAAGGCGCCCTGCGCGGCGGGCAGGCAGTCATCGAGCCGCTTTCCAGTCACCCGTGCCGCAGTGAAGCCGGTCAGTTTGGTGTATGCGGCATCCACATGCGCGCAACGGAAGGTCGCGCCATCCGGTTCGAGCAGGAAGAGCGCGTCGGCGATCGGATGCGCCCCAACTCGGAACTGATCTTTATCCAACATCATTGTTGCCGCCCCTCTGGCGTCGCTCCTGACAACACTGTAATCGCCCAGCGTCATACATTACACTATAGTCAACGTATAAACCACTGATGATGTTACGGGTAGCGGGGAGAAAGCGATTCAAGCGGTTTCGTTGGGGCGGCATGTATCCTGCGGTAGCGGACGGTCAGCAGGAGAGCCGCGTCAACGCAACGGCGTGTTGCCCACCAGGCGGGTGGCGGCGCACCTGCTTCCCCTTGCGCGAAGACCGCCTGCTCCCACCTCATCGCATACCTTCGACCTGTCTAGAAACCGCCACCGCCGAGCAGTTTACCGGACCAGCCAATCACCCACGGGGCGACACCCGCGATGATCGTCACGAGCGTGACGGCGAGTAGGGTGACGAGGAGCAGCGGGGAGGCTTGGACCATTGCTGTGGACGGATCGGGACGTGTCTGGAGGGTCGAGAGGAAGACGCGCACATACGCGGCAACGGTGGCGACGCTGGCGAGCGCGGCGACGAAGACGACCCAGGCGTTGACGCCGTTGAGCGCGGCGGTAAGCAGGGCGAGTTTTCCGGCGAACCCGGCGGTCGGCGGGATGCCGCCGAGCGAGAGGAGCGCGAGAATCAGCGCGAAGGCGATACCGCGATGCCGGGTCATCAGCCCGCCGAGCGCGGGGAGCGTCCGGCTGTCGCCGCCGGGGTGATGCACTATACCGAGCACTGTGACGAGTGCACCGGTCGCCGCCGCATATGCGACGAGGCCGAGGAAGGCGGCCCGCGCCCCCGCGCCGCTCCCCGTCGCCAACGCGAGCGTGACGAGGCCGATCTGCGCGATGCCCGAGTAGGCGATCAGTCGCCCCATCTCTCGCTGTAAGAGCACGCCGACACTGCCGACGAGCACGGTGATCAGCGCGACCGCCGTAACGAGCGGCCCCCAGTACGATTGCAGACCCGGCACCGCGCCGTACAAGAGCCGGACGAACGCCGCAATCACCGCGACCTTTGTGCCGACCGCGAGGATGACGAGCACCGGCGTCGGCGCGCCGGAATAGGCGTCCGGCGCCCACTGATGGAAGGGGACGAGCGCCAGTTTGAAGCCGAGGCCCGTCAGCACGAGCGCCAGCCCGACCAGCAGCAACGGCAGCGTGTCGCCGCCTTTTTGTACCGCGACCGCCGCGACCGCGCTAAATTTCGTCGAGCCGACCGCGCCATAGATGAGCGCCGTGCCATATGCCTGAATCGCCAGCGCGACGACGCCGAGCAGGAAGTAGCGCAGCGCCGTCTCCCGCCCGCGGGGGAAGCCGGCGAGCAGATACAGGGGCAGCGCGAGCAGTTCGATGCCGATCAGCAGCACTAAGAGATCGGACGCCACCGCGAGCACGAGCATCCCGCCCGCCGCGAAGAGGAGCAGCGCCTCATAGTCGCCGCTCTCCCACCGCTCTGTCGTTCCGTACGGCAACGAGAGCAGCACCGTGACGATCACCGTCGCCATGCCGAGCAGCCCGAAGGCGACGGCGAGCGCGTCCACCACCACGGTGCCGCCGAAGACCGTCCGCGCCTCCCGCCAGCCCCAGAGGATCAGCCCGCACGCGGCGAGCAGCCCGATCGTCGTCAGCGCCGCCGCGACGATCCGTTGCCGGGGCGCGAGCGCCGAGAGCGTCAGCAGCAGAACCGCCGTCACCGCCAGCGCGATGAGCGGCGCGAGCATCATGTACGGAACGGTCATCGGCCCCTCCGGGGAGCAATGAGTGGTACGAGGGAATGCATCCTGCACGATGGATGCATCATGCTCCCTTGCTCTGCTGCCCGCTCTCTGCTGCCCGCTCTCTGCTCGACACTCATTGCTCGTTGCTCATTGCTCATTGCGTATTGCTTCCCTCACGCTCCCCGCACCAGCAGATAGATGGCGAGAACGAACGCACCCGCCGCCAGCCCGCCGACGTAGCGATGCAGATTCGCATGCCTGAGCGGGACGAGGAACGGGATACTCCCGCCTCTGGCGCCCCCTTCCGGGTGCCCTTTGGGCAGTATGGGGAAGCCGGGTGCGGACGCGGGTGCGGGCGCCCTCTGGGCAGCAGGGGCAGGCGGGAGGTTCGGGCTGCCCTGCGCGTAATCCGCGAGCGCCACAATTGGGCGGACAACGATCGCGTTCACGACGCTATCCAGCCCCATGCCGCCGAGCAGCCATCGCTGAACGCCGACACCCCCTTCGAGCAACTTGCGTCGCCGCTCCGGATTCGCGACGAGCGCCCAGGTGATTGCCGCCGCGAAGACGGAAACGAGCGTACTGACGACCGCGCTCTGCACCTTGAGGTTCACGACTTCCCCGCCGAGGCGCGGCACGAGGAAGCGCTGTACGGGCAGATACCCGGCGATCACTGCAAGGATCGTCAGCAGCCACTGCGGCACGGTCATCACCGGGCCGGGCGGATGGAGATGGGCCGTGTTCGCCGGGCCGAGGAAGGTGCGGATGAAGGCGCGTGTCGCGTAGGCCGCCGTCAGCGCGGAGATGGCGAGCGCCGCGAGGTACGGCACGATGCCATGCGCGCGCGCGACATCCACGATCGCGTCCTTGGAGAAGAAGCCGGAAAGCCCCGGCGTCCCGGCGAGGGCAAGCGCGGCGAGGGCGAAGGCAATCGTCGTCTGCGGGAGGCGTCGCGCCAGCCCGCCCATGCCGTCCAGCAGTTCCTCGCCATCCAGCGCGTGGATCACCGAACCGGCAGCGAGGAAGAGTACCGCCTTGAATGCCGCGTGCGTCGCCAGATGGAAGGCGGCGACCGCCGTCGCGTTCATGCCAATCGCGAAGACCATCAGGCCGAGTTGCGAGACCGTCGAGTAGGCGAGGACGCGTTTGAGGTTCGGCTGGACGAGGGCGCACAAGCCACCATAGAGCGCGGTTAATGCGCCGATCGTGGCGACCAGTCCGTTCAGATCGCTCCGGTCAATCACCGGAAAGAGGCGGATGAGCAAATAGATGCCCGCCGCAACCATCGTCGCCGCGTGGATCAGGGCGGAGACCGGGGTCGGGCCGGCCATCGCGTCCGGCAACCAGCCGGAGAGCGGCAACTGCGCCGATTTCGCGCCAGCCGCCAGCAACAACCCGAGCACCGCGACAATCGCCCATGAGGTCGGCAGATTGCCGACCTGCGCGTTGATTGCCGCCATATCTAATGTACCGAGTTTGTGGATGAAGACAGCCATCGCGACGATCAGGCCGATGTCGCCGACCATGTTGAAGAGGAACGCCTTGCGCCCGGCGGCGACCGTCCCCGCGCGGTCGTACCAGAAGGCAATCAGGAGGGCGGAGGCGATGCCGACGCCGATCCAGCCGACCGCGAGAAGCGGCACCGAATCGGCAAACGTGAGGAGCAACATCGCCGCGATGAAACCGTTCAGTTCGGCGAAGAAGCGGGCATACCCGGGATCGTCCGCCATGTAGCCGACTGCGTATACATGGATCAGCCCACCGACACCCGTGACGATCAGCGCGAGCAGGGCAGCGAGCGGATCAAAAAGCAGCCGCGCCTGGAGGTTGAAATCGCCGAGTGCGAGCCACGTCCACCCGCTGGAGACGCGCACGCGGTTCGCCGACGCGAGGCCGATGAGATCGCTGAAGGAGAGCAGAATGAGCGCGAAACTGATGAAGACGCTGATGCATGCGAGTAGGCCAATCACCCGTTCGCCGAGCCGCGCCCCGGCCACCGTGAGGATGAGGCAACTGACGATCGGCGCCGCTACCGCGACCCAGAGGAGGTTCACCACCGCTTTATACCCCGCAATGCGCGTTCGCTACCCATCGCGTCTCACCACGGGGCCGGAGCATAGCATACGTTCGTGCATTTTCAAACAATCGTACGACTCATCAGTATCGTACTCAAGAAAGCGTCGGACCCCGATCCGTTCGGCGGGCGGCACGCCAGTTCCTCACGGGCGCAGTGGCGCGGAGTGGCCAGGATGCAGGGCGCCTGGTCGTCTGGCTTTGCCGCCGGTTTACATCATTTTTACCTCTCCTTCAGTACGCATTAAGGTTGGGTCGCCATACTGCTCAACGACGGATCGGAGCGGTCGGCGGTGACGGTCGAACGGATACACAGGAAGCCGCACCCACCTGCCACACATCGGCGCCAATGACCGCCGTGCATCAGCGTGATACTGATTTTCGAGTAGATCGGACCGACGCGATGGCAACCCTCTCGCCAGTCAAAGATCGCCCATCCCGTTGGCGTACCGGGCGCATCGCGGTGCCGGTTCTCACGCTCTTCTTCGTATTCGCTCCCGCGATGATGGTCTTCCCGCGCCACGAACAGGGGAGCGCGTCAACCGCAGATACCCGGCTCGCGCTGATGCAGGTGGGCGTTCATGAGACCTGCCCGCCCCTTAATCGCTGTGTGGACGCTACGATTGAGCAGGCGCTCCCGCGCCTTCCCTCCCCGCCACTCCTGTTGCTCGCACTCGCTGTGCTGGTTCTTGCCGTACGGTGGCAGCATCACACGCCCGCGCGTCAACGCGACTGGTGGTGGCCGCCTGGCCCGCGCAGGGCGCTCCTGCAGGTCTTCCTGATCTGAGATTCCGCTCGCCGTAATGAACGCCGGAGCGCGCACGCGCGTCGGGCACGTTGGCTGCTGCCTATCGGAGCGGTAGCCATGAGCGATAGCGGACATTTAAGGAGCCTCACATGAAACGGAAAACATTCGTCGCACGTATTGTCGGCGCGCTCGTCGCGGCCGTCGCCCTCGTCATTGGCGTCGCATTCGTCCTCTTTCCCCTCGCGGCCCAGGGGAAGTTGCCAGGGCAGGCACATCCCACGGCGATTCCCGTCACGCCCTTTGCGAACGTGAATCCTACCGCGCCTTTAGGAACGACCGTCGCAACCGTCACCCTCACAACCGCATCCGACGCCGCTCCCGTCACCGCCGCGACACCATCGGCAACCACGACGACGGTACTGTCCGGCGCGAGCGCCTACACGATCGTCGGGGATCAGTCGCAGGCGAAGGTGACCGTCAATGAGAAACTCGCCTTCCTGCCCTCAAACAGCGACGCAGTGCTTACCACGAATGTCATACAAGGGCAGATCGTCCTCAGTGCGGATGGCAAGCCCACCGACGGCTCGAAGATTCAGGTGGATGTACGCACGCTGAAGAGCGACCAAACAATGCGCGACAACTACATTCACCAGACGACCCTGCAATCGGATACCTTCCCAATCGCCGAGTTCGTGATCACCGGCACGGACGGTCTGAACGCTCCCTTGCAGAACGGGCAACAAGCGGCCTTCAAACTCCTCGGTACCATGACGATCCATGGCGTGACGAAGCCAGTCTCCTTTGATACAACCGCGACGATGAACGACGGCACGCTCACCAGTACGGCCACGACCGCCTTCACCTTCGAGGATTTCGGCATGACGCCGTCCAATAAGGCGAATATCGTGACAGTGACGGACAAGATCAATCTCCAGATGACCATCGCCGCCAAGCAGGGCGCGTAGCGCACCGTCCGGGGCGAGAAGAGAGCAACCGACCGATTCCCCAAGCCCCTCCCCGCATCGGGGAGGGGCTGAATTGCGGGCACACATACGCCATCCAGGAATTGGGCTTGTGCATTTTCAAACAATCGGTTGTGCAGTATCATACAAACGAGCATTGTGCGGGTTTTGGCAGCCGCTTCGGACGCCACGCCAGGCCGGGGGGAAACCAGTGCCAGCAAGTTATCTCGGCCTTCTCATCCTCGCGGGAATCGCCTTCCTCTTCGCGATCGTCGTTCTGCTGCTCTCGACACTGCTCGGGCCGAAACGGCGCGGGACGAGTCTGCCCTATGAGAGCGGTGTCGCGGAACCGATTTCGGCTCCGGGGCGGCAGCGGCTGCCGGTGCGCTACTACCGCGTGGCGCTCCTCTTCCTCGTCTTCGATGTCGAGGCGGTGTTCGTTTATCCGTGGGCGGTGACGTACCGCAATCTCGGCACCTACGCGCTCGGGGAGATGTTCGTCTTCCTCGGCATTTTGCTCTTCGGGTATTGGTATGCGCGCAGGCGCGGGGGGCTGGAATGGGAGTAGCGGCAGCACACAGCAAAGATGGCGCGCCGGGCGTCATGCTCACCCGCCTTGCCGATTGGGGGCGGGCCAACTCGCTCTGGCCTCTCACCTTCGGCCTTGCCTGCTGCGCGATCGAGATGATCACGACCACCGGCTCGACGCACGATGTCTCACGGTTCGGCGCGGAGGTCTTCCGGGCCTCGCCGCGGCAGGCGGACCTGATGATCGTCGCCGGGCGCGTCTCGACGAAGATGGCCCCGGTGCTCCGGCAACTCTACGACCAGATGCCGGAGCCGAAATGGGTGATCGCGATGGGCGACTGCGCCTCATGCGGCGGCATCTTCAATAACTACGCGGTCGTGCAGGGTGTGGACCAGATCGTGCCTGTGGATATGTATGTTCCCGGTTGCCCACCGCGCCCCGAGGCGCTGATGGACTCGATCATCAAATTGCAGGCGCGCATCAAGGCGGGGGCCGCATGACACTGCCCGATCCGGCGCTGCACGACGCTCTCACGGCGCGCGGCGATGCGCTCCTTGCTTGGGACGAAGAACAGGGCGAAGCGTCCGCCACGGTCGCGCCCGACGCGCTCCCTGAAACCGCCGCGTGGCTGAAGGAGTCGCAGGGCTTCGCCCGCCTCTCCGACATTACCGCGATTGACACGCTCCGCTACCCGGTGGCGATGCCGGGGCAGATCGCACGCGGCACGCCCCGCTTCGGTGTCATCTACCACCTCGCCGCGCGGCCGCCGGGCGCGGTGCGGCTACGGTTGCGCGTCTTCGTACCGGAAAGCGACGCGGTCGTGCCGTCCCTTGTGCCCCTCTGGCCCGGCGCGAACTTCTTTGAGCGGGAAATCTACGACCTGATGGGAATTACCTTCAGCGGCCACCCGGACCTCCGCCGTATCATGCTCGCGGAAGAATGGGTCGGCCATCCGCTTCGCAAGGATATGAGCATCGGCGGCGAGCCGGTCGAGTTCACGCACACTATCGCGGAGATCACTCGAAACCGGAGGAAAGCGGATGCGTAACCGGGGTAGTCGGCGGTCGGCGGTCGGTAGTCGGCAAGGCGACTCCGTGGCGTTGCTGGCGTCGGATCAACTGACGACCGCGGATTACCGACTACCGACTCCTCCCGATCGGATGAAGGTCAATATGGGGCCGCAGCATCCGAGCACGCACGGCGTCCTGCGGCTCGTACTGGAACTGGACGGCGAGACCGTGATCAGTTGCCAGCCGGAGATCGGCTACCTCCACACCGGCATCGAGAAGACGGTCGAAGACAAGACCTACTGGCAGGCGGTGACGCTGACCGACCGGATTGACTACCTCTCGCCCCTCAGCATGAACCTCGCCTACTCGCTCGCCGTTGAGCGGCTGATGGAGGTCGAGATTCCCGAGCGGGCGCGGGTAATCCGCATCCTGCTCAGTGAGTTGGGCCGCCTCGCCAGCCATCTCGTCTGGCTCGGCACCCAGGCAGTTGACCTCGGCGCTTTGAGCGCCTTGTTCTACTGCTTCCGCGAGCGGGAAGTGCTGCTCGATCTCTTCGAGGAGATCTCCGGCGCGCGGATGATGACCAGTTTCATCCGCCCCGGCGGGTTGCAAAACGACCTGACGAAGAAGTTCCTGCGCAAATGCGACGCCTTCCTCACGGGCATGCCCGCGCACGTTGACGAGTATGAATCGCTCCTGACGAAGAACGAACTCTTCCGCGAGCGGACGGTCGGCGTCGGCGTCCTGAGCGCCGAGGATGCCATCGCGCTCGGCGTGACCGGGGCGAACGCGCGGGCGAGCGGCATTGATTGGGACCTCCGGCGCGACGACCCCTACGCGGATTATCACCTGTACCAGTTCAACGTTCCGGTACGGACGGAGGGCGATGTCTACGCCCGCTACCTCGTGCGCGTCGCGGAGATGCGCGAGAGCGTCAAGATCGCCCGGCAAGCCTTCGACCGCCTGCCGGATGGCCCGATCCTGACGAGCGACCGCAAGATCGCCCTGCCACCGCGCGAGGAGATCGAGCGGAGCATGGAAGCGCTGATCCACCATTTCAAACTGGTGACGGAGGGGTACAAGCCGCCCATTGGCGAAGTCTATCAGTGCATCGAGTCGCCACGCGGCGAGTTCGGCGTTTACCTGCTCTCGGACGGCACAGGCAGGCCGTACCGCTGCCACTTCCGCGCGCCGTCGTTCGCGTCGCTGCACGCGCTCGGCCCCTGCTCGGAGGGCGGATTGGTCGCCGATCTCGTCGCAATCATTGGCAGTTTCGATCCGGTGATGGGAGAAGTAGACCGATGATTCCTAACCCCCCAACCCCCTTCCCGACACGGGAAGGGGGAGGAAATACAGAGGCATACGTTCTTAGTGACACGACGCGGGCGGCAATTGTCGCGCTGAAGGGGAAATACCCAAAGGTACAATCGGCGATCCTCGACGCGCTCCGGCTGGCGCAGGATGAGATCGGCTACGTGCCGGCGGAGGCATCGGCGGAAGTCGCCGCGCTGCTCGGTGTCTCGCCGCACCATGTCCACAGCCTCGCGACCTTTTACACGATGTTCTTCACCCAGCCAGTGGGGACGGCAATCGTCGAGGTCTGCGACAACCTCTCCTGCGCGCTGTGGGGAAGCAGGAGGATTATCGCGCGGCTGGAGGAGGCACTCGGCATCGCGGTGGGCGAAACGACGCCGGATGGCAGCATCACGCTCCTCCGCACAATCGAATGCCTCGCTGCCTGCGGCGGCGCGCCCGCCCTCCGCGTCAACACGACGTATTACGAGAAGATGACCGAGGAGAAGGTCGTCGCGTTGGTGAAGGAGTTACGGCCGGGGAAGAGGTGACTCGCCGCACTATCTGGGGTTTGAAGGAACGGCACGACACTGCGAATGGGTTCCCCCTCCTTTGAGGGAGGGGGTCAGGAGGTAGGTAGACCAATGGCCTCCGTGATCGAAGAAACAGCGACGACCACCGCGCCGTTCGAGCCGTTCTTGACGGCCTCCGTGGGGCGCGAGGGCGCGTGGGAGATAGAAGATTATCTGAGCCGGGGTGGCTACACGGGCTGGCGGCGCGCCGTCAGCGAACTGACGCCCGCCGAGGTGACGGATTGGGTGAAGCGCTCCGGCCTGCGTGGGCGCGGCGGGGCGGGCTTCTCCACCGGCACGAAGTGGGGGTTCGTCCCGAACATCCCCGGCCCCAAATACGTCTGCTGCAACGCGGACGAGAGCGAGCCGGGCACCTTCAATAACCGCGCGATCATGGAGTGGGACCCGCACATCGTCGTGGAGGGCGTGATGATCGCCTCCTATGCGATTGGCGCGACGCATTCCTTCATCTACTGTCGGGGCGAGTTCGGCTTGGCTGCGGAGCGACTCATCCAGGCAATCCGAGACGCCGAGAAGGCGGGCTTCCTCGGCACGGACATCTTCGGCAAGGGCGTAGACCTGCAAATTGAGGTCTTCCGGGGTGCGGGCGCGTACATCTGCGGTGAGGAAACCGCGCTCCTGGAATCGCTCGAAGGGAAGCGCCCGATGCCGCGCTCCCGGCCACCCTTCCCGGCGGTCGTCGGTCTCTATGGCCGCCCGACGGTCATCAACAACGCCGAGACGTTGGCGAATGTGCCGTTTATCCTCAAGAACGGGCCGGAGTGGTACGCCGCGATCGGCGCCGCGCCGAACTGCGGGCCGAAGATCTACTCGCTCTCCGGCTCCGTCAACCGGCCCGGCAACTATGAACTGCCGCTCGGCATCACGCTGCGCGAGTTGGTGGAGCATGGGGGCGGCATGCGCGAGGGACGGAAATTGAAGGCAGTCATCCCCGGCGGCAGTTCGGCGGCGATCCTCCCCGCGACCCTCTCGGATGGACGAGACGCGATGGACCTCGTGCTCGACTTCGACGCCTGCCGCGCGGCGGGTTCGATGCTCGGCTCCGGCGCGGTGATCGTCCTCGACGAGACGGTCTGCATGGCTTGTGCCGTGACGCGGTTCATCGAGTTCTACCAGCACGAATCGTGCGGAAAATGCACGCCCTGCCGCGAGGGCACCATCTGGATGCTGAAAATCCTCGAACGTGTCACGGGCACGGGCGGCACGGACGATGACCTCTTCCTCGTCAACGATCTCGCCAGCCACATCCCCGGCCGCTCCCTCTGCCTCTTAGGCGACTCAGCGGCGGCCCCCGTCATGTCCGCCATGGAGCACTTCCGCACCGACTTCGACACCCACAACGCCACCGGCCACTGCCCATCCGGCTGCATCCCCTTCTAGAAGAAGACGGAGCGCAGAGGATACAGAGAACGCGGAGCGTGCAGCGCGCAGAGAAAGATAGAGAGAATGGGTACGAAGGGGCCGAACAGTGAAGATAGCGCGCTGACATACGCCATCATCGGTACGGCGATGGAGGTACGCTGATCCTGAACTTCAATGTCCGGACATTGAAAGACGGCGGCATCGAGCGAGTCGCTCTTTCTCCTGCATTATGATTCTCTGCGATCTCTGCGTACTCTGTGTCCTCTGCGTTCAATGATTGGTAAGCGAGGGTTTGGATGGCTGAGGAATTGGTTGAGTTGACGATAGATGGCGTGCCCGTGGCGGTGCCGAAGGGGACGCTGATTGTCGAGGCGGCGAAGCGGGCCGGGGTAGATATTCCGGTCTTCTGCTATCACCCGAAACTGACGCCGGTGGGCGCGTGCCGCATCTGCCTCGTGCAGATCGAGCCAACACCGCGTTTGCAGGCGGCCTGCACGACGCCCGTCGCGCCGGGGATGGTCATTCACACGCAGAACGAACTCGCGCGGGCGGGGCGCGAGTCCGTGCTGGAGTTCATGCTGGCGAATCACCCGCTGGACTGCCCGATTTGCGACAAGGGTGGCGAGTGCCCGCTACAAAATATCACGTTCGCCTGGGGCCTCGGCACGAGCCGGTTCCGCGAGGAGAAGCGGCATCTCGCCAAGCGATACCCGCTCTCGGAGCGGATCGTCCTCGACCGCGAGCGATGCATCATGTGCTTGCGCTGCACGCGCTTTCAGGAGGAGATCGCCGGCGACTCCAGTCTCGTCGTCCTGGAGCGGGCGGACCATAGCGAGATCGGCGTCGCGGAGGGGCGGGAGTTCGACTCAATCTTCTCCGGCAATACGATCGAACTCTGCCCTGTCGGCGCCTTGACGAGCCGCCAGTATCGCTTCCAGGCGCGCCCGTGGGACTTGGACCTGACGGCGAGCGTCTGCGGCGGCTGCGCGATGGGGTGCAATGTCACGCTCTCCGTGCGGGATAGCGAATTGCTGCGCGTCAGCAGCCGTGACAATCCCGACGTGGACAACGGCTGGCTCTGCGACTACGGCCGCTTCGGGCAGGTCGGCGCGACGCGCGAGAACCGCGTCACGACGCCGATGATGCGGCGCGGCAACGCGCTCGTCCCCGTGACCTGGGCAGAGGCGCTGACCGAGGCGGCGACCCGCCTCACGGCGATCCGCACGGCGTACGGCGCGGACGCCATCGGCGGCATCGCCAGCCCGACCATGCCAAACGAAGCGCTCTTCCTCTTCAACCGCCTGATGCGTGATGTCGTCGGCACCGGCAATCTGGATCACTATCCACGCCCGCCCGCCCCCGCGCGCGATGATCTCGGCTTTCGGGGCGCAATCGCCGATCTCGATACCGTTGAGATGATCCTCGTCGTCGGTGTGGACGCGATCGCCGAGGTGCCGGTACTCCATCTGCGGCTCCGCAAGGCGGCGGAGCGCGGCGCGAACCTCGTCCTCGTCCATGCCAACCCAACCGGGCTGACACAGGAGGCGACGACCTGGATTCAGCCCGCCATGCGGGGCGAAGCGACTATCCTCCGCGCGCTCGCGGCTGCGGTGCAGGGTGGGAAAAGACCGGCGATCGAGACGGTCATCCCCGTTGATCTCGCGCCGGTCGTCGCGCAGTGGAAGGCAGCGGAGAAACGGATGCTGCTCGTTGACCCAGCGTTGCTCGCCGATCCGTCAGTCGCCGATGCAGTGGCGGCGCTGCTGCCGGCGGCGGGTGGCCCCGTCGTCAGTACGGCGAATGGGCGCGGCGCGATTGACCTCGGCATCTTCCCCGCCGGTGGCGCGGACGCGACGGCGGCTCCGTACATGCTCGACGGCTCCGCCGGGGTGCGCGGGCTGATCGTTCTCGGTGGCGACCCGCCCGTGGATCACGCCGAGACGCTGATCGTCTTCGCGCATCACCTGACGGCGGCGGCGCGGCAGGCGGACATCGTGCTGCCCATCGCGGTGGCGACGGAAGAAGCGGGCACACTGACGAACTTCGCCGGGCGCGTGCAGCGGCTACGGCGCGGCCCCGCACTCCCCGGCAGCGTCGAACCGGCATGGTATGCCGTGAAGGAGTTGGCGGGCGCGCTCGGCCAGCCGATTCCCGTCACCGCGCCGGAGCAGGTCTGGGAGGCGATCCAGCAGAATGTCCCGGCGTACGCCGATGTCACCGACGCCGAACTGGACGGCGTGACGCCGCCCCGGATGCAGACGATCGAACAGGAGGTCGCGGATTGAACGTGACGGGCTTCCTCCAGGCGCTCGTCGGCGCGGTGATCGTCATGCTCGTCGCGGTGACTGCCGCCGCGTACATGACGCTGATCGAACGGCGGCTGCTCGCGCGCTTCCAGGTTCGCCTCGGCCCGAACCGTGTCGGCCCCTTCGGCTTTTTGCAGCCGCTCGCGGACGCCGTGAAACTCGTCTTCAAGGGTGAGTACACGCCGATGGGCGCGGACCGCCTCGTCTATCGCCTCGCCCCGATCATCTCGCTTGTGCTCGCTGTGTCCGGCTTCGCGCTCATCCCAATTGGCACGTTCTTCGTTGTCGGCGGGCATCAGGTGCCGCTCGTACTCGCCAATGTAGGTGTCGGGCTGCTGATCCTGCTCGCCTTCAGTTCGCTCGGCGTCTATGGGATCGTGCTCGGCGGCTGGGGATCGGGCAGCAAGTACTCGCTCCTCGGTAGCCTGCGTTCGACGGCGCAGATCATCTCGTACGAGCTGCCGCTCGGCCTCGCGCTGGCGAGCGTCATGCTGCTCGCCGGGACGACGCGGCTAACGGGCATCGTGGAAGGGCAGTCGCCGATCCCGTATATCATCGTCCTGCCCGTCGCCTTCCTGATCTACCTGATTAGCGCGGTCGCGGAGGTGAACCGCGCGCCGTTCGATCTGCCGGAGGCAGAGACGGAACTGGTCGCGGGGTATCTGACAGAGTACGCGGGGTTCCGCTGGTCGCTCTACTTCCTCGCCGAGTACGTCAACATGCTGACGGTGAGCGCGATCGCGACGATCTGCTTCCTCGGCGGCTGGAAGGGGCCATTCCTCTCCGGGCCGCTCTGGTTCGCGATCAAGATGGCGCTCTTCGTCTTCCTCTTTATCTGGTTGCGCGCAACCTTACCGCGCATCCGGTATGATCGGCTGATGCGCCTCGGGTGGGATGTCCTCCTGCCCCTCGCGATCATCAATCTGATGGTCACGGCACTGATTGTAGGAGTATTCAAGTAACGAGTAACGAGTAACGAGTAGCGAGTAACAGGACAATCCGGCATTTCTTCTCGTTACTTTCGACTTTTGATAGGAGGGGAAATGGCACATGAGAAGAGGCCGAGCCTGATACAGGATGCCGCCGGGTTGGCGAAGGGGATGGGCACGACGCTCCGCAACTTCGTACGCAAGCCGGAGACGATCTCGTATCCGGAGCAGCGCAAGGAAGTTGCGGCCCGCTTCCACGGGCGGCATCTGCTCCTGCGCAACGAGGATGAGACGGAGCGGTGTATCGGCTGCGAGCTCTGTGCCGCCGCCTGCCCCTCGCAGGCAATCTACGTCAAGGCGGCGGAGAATGACCCGGACAACCCGGTCTCGCATGGCCAGCGGTATGCCGAGCGGTACGAGATTAACATGATTCGCTGCATCTTCTGCGGCTACTGCGAGGAAGCCTGCCCGGTGGAGGCGGTTGTCCTCGGCCCGTGGTACGAACTGGCGGACAGTGATCGTGGCGACTTCATCTATACCAAAGAGATGTTGCTCCTGAAACCGAATGAACCGGACCCGCGCAGGCAGGTAGACGCGGGCGAGTAGTGCATAGCGAGGGGATACGGAAGGGATGACGGGCGTTTTCTGGCTTGTTGCCGCGCTGGCCGCGATCACCGCGGTGGGGGTGGTCACACTCCGCAACCCGGTGCATGTCGCGCTGACGCTCGTGCTTAACACGGCGTGTCTCGCCCTCCTCTATCTCTCAATGAGCGCGGAATTCCTCGCGGTGGCGCAGTTGCTGCTCTATGCGGGCGGCATCATGGTGCTCTTCCTCTTCATCCTCACGCTGCTCGGGCCGGATTTGGAGGAGAGCCGGGGGAAGTTCCTCGGCGAACGCGGCATGGCGATTGGTCTCGGCATCGCCGCGCTGCTAATTATCGGTGCGGCGGTGGTGCAAGCGACGTTGCCGAAAGCGGCCCCGAAGGTCCCCGCGGGTGTCGAGGCAGTCGGGACGGCCCTCTTCTCCGGCTACCTCTTCCCGCTCGAAGTCGTCTCCGCCCTGCTGCTCGCCGCCACCGTCGGCGCCGTCATGCTCAGCCGCCACGAACGCTAGGGAGGAATCGCTGATGTTGCCGACGAATGGGTATGTCCTCCTGAGTGCGTTTCTGTTTGCGACGGGATTGTTCGGCGTTCTGTCGCGCCGGACGCCGCTGACGCTCTTCATGTCGGTGGAACTGATGTTCAACGCGGCAAACCTCGCCCTGATCGCCTACGCGCGGCGGTGGGGCAACCTCGAGGGGCAGATCGTCGCCCTCTTCATCATCACGATCGCGGCGGCGGAGGTCGTCGTCGGCCTCGCCCTGATCGTCCGCCTCTCCCAGCGTTCCTCCGTCGCCGATCCGATCACCGAACTGGAAAAGATGCTCTCCACAGACGCATACGACCGGGCCGCCGCCGACTGAAACAGTGCGATGGGGAATGGTGCTAAACTGAATCAGGCATACGAAGCAGCGGGCAGCAGGCAGCAGCAGTATTGTTCTGCCTGCTGAATACTGTCGGCTGGAGGGATCATGGAACGCGCGTTTGTTGCGGGGATTAAGGCGCCGAAGTCACGATCCGGAGCGGCATGGTGGTGGATCTTTCGCGAGAGCAATCTGCTTGTGCAGGAGATGGATACCGGCGCGATACTGCCACATAGTGAGGACATTACCGCCCTCGGGATTGCACCGTTACGCACGCAGTATCTCGGTACATTAGGGGGCGATCACTGCTTCGCCGCCGAGGTGGATAAAGGAACGGAACCGCCGGAGGGGATGCGATTCGAGGGATTACGGGCACTCTACGGGCGGCTGCCGGACGACCTCTTTTTCCTCGCCGGGCGAGCGGTGCAGATTATCGCGTGGGACCGGACGCATCAATTCTGCGGCCACTGCGGCACGCGCACGGTCTATCATCAGGTGGACCGCGCGACCGAGTGCCCGCACTGCGGCCTGATCAACTATCCGCGCATCGCCCCGGCAGTGATCGTCGCCGTCGAGCGCGGCGATGAACTGCTGTTGGCGCGCAACGCGAACTTTCCCGCCGCCTTCTTCAGCGTGCTCGCCGGCTTCGTCGAGGCGGGCGAATCGCTCGAAGAGACCGTCCGCCGCGAACTTCGGGAAGAAGTCAGCATCGAAGTCAAGGACATCCGCTACTTCGGCAGTCAGTCGTGGCCCTTCCCAAACTCACTGATGGTTGGGTTCACCGCGACCTACGCGAGCGGTGAGATTTGTGTGGATCCGCACGAGGTCGCGGAAGCGGCCTGGTTCCGCTACGACACCCTGCCCCGCGTCCCGCCAAGCCTCAGCATCGCCCGCAAACTGATTGACGCCTTCATCGAGAAGCACAGCGGCACGAGAGGAGATTGAGCGCGGAGAGCGCAGAGAACATAGAGGACGCAGAGAAAAGAAGAAGGGGATTCTCTTTCGTTTACTGCTCTGTGCTCTCCGCGCTCTCTGCGTCCTCTGCGCTATTACAACGAAAGGACCATGCGATGAGTGCGACGATGCAGGGGGAGCGTATTTGGTATTCGCCCGCCGTCCGGGCGGTGAGCGCGCAACTCGGCATTGATCCGGCGACCGTCACAGGCACTGGCCGGAATGGACGCGTGACGCGCAATGACATTGTGGCAGCAGCCAGCGTCGTAGGGGCGGTTCGCGAACCGCCCTCCGGCGCTCAGTCCTCCGATCTCATTCCGCTCTCGCGCATCCGCCGGATGACAGCGGAGAACCTGACGCGCACCGTCCGCGAGGTGCCGATGGAACGCATCTACAGGGCGGTGGACTGGACGGCGCTGATCGCCACACGAACGGCAATGCGCGCGTCGTTCGAGGCGGAACATGGCGTGCCGCTGACGTACATGCCCTTCATCCTGCGCGGCATGGTGATCGCGGCACGGAGATGTCCGCGCGTGAACGGCCGCTGGACGGCGGAAGGGCCGGAACTGCTGCCCGCGCTCAACCTCGGTGTCGCGGTCTCGACCGATGATGGCTTACAGGTACCGGTCATCCACCACGCGGAGGACTTGTCGCTCGTCGGGCTGGCACGGGCGCTGCATCGCGTCATCACGGTGGCGCGGGAGCATCACCTGACGCTCGCGGACATTCAGGGTGGCACGATCACCGTCACGAACCCCGGCCCGTTCGGCACCGTCCGCTCCGCGCCGATCATCCCGCCGGGCCAGTCCGCGATCCTCAGTGTGGACAGCGTGCGCGAGATGCCGGTCGTTGTGGATGGCGCGCTGGCGATCCGCTCCGTCGCCACTATCGGCCTCACCTACGACGCCCGCCTCTGCGACGAAAGCGACGCCGTTCCCTTCCTCATCACCCTCCAGGCATGGCTGGAAGGCGGCTTCACGGCGGAAGCGAAACCATGAATGAGAAACGCGGCCCCGATTACACGATCAGGGATGTGCTGTCACAGGCATCGGGTGGATAAGACGTTGGATGGTTACTTTGCATGTAGCACTACGTATACCCTCGTTGACAGTAAGTGCCTCTATTTGCTGGATACGCCGTCACTTCGTAGGAGCGGTTCGCGAACCGCCCCTACCCACAACTCGCGCCAGCATCCTGGAAAGATATTACAGACTCGATTCCACCACCGTCACATCCGGGCGGGCGCGGACTTCGGGGAGTAAGGTTGTGCCGAGGCCGGGGGTGGTGGGGGCGAGGATGTGGCCGTCCTCGACCTGCACGATCTCGGTGACGAGGTTCGGGTAGGTGACGCGCAGGTACGAACGCAACGACTCCTGATAGACCGCGTTCGTCGCATTGATCGCCAGATGCACCCCGGCGAAGAGCGTGAAGGGGCCGGTGCAGTCGTGCATCGCCACCGGGCGCTTGTACGTCTCCGCCATCGTCGCGATCTTCTTCGATTCGGTGATGCCGCCCGCCCATGTCGGGTCAATCATGATGATCTCCGCCGCGCGCTGCTCCAGGACCGGCTTGTACTCGTAGCGCGTCGTCAGGTACTCGCTGACGAGGAGGGGGATCGTCGTACTGCGCTGCAACTCGGCCAGCGCACCGATGTCGTCCGCACGCATCAGGTCTTCGAGCCAGTAGGGCTCAAATTCTTCCACTGCGTGCGCGATCTTCTTCGCCGCCGGGAGCGACCAGAAGCCGTGCCCCTCGACCATGATCTCCATCTTGTCACCGACCGCCGCGCGGATTTTGCGGAAGGGTTCCAGGCCGCGATTGAGATCGGCGTTGTCAATCCGCTGCCCGCCAAGCGTGCGCAGGCCGGGGTCGAACGAACCGCGAAAGGTGCGCCAGTCGTCGTACTTGCCGGGCGTGTGGGCGATGTAGTCGAAGGGCCAGATCTTCATGCCGGTGATCCCCTCGCTGAGGAGGTCGAGGGCAAGTTCGTCCGCGCGCGTCATGAAGGCGATCAGGTCTTCGTAGTTCCCCGCGTCGTCGGCATGATCCACGCCGTAGCCGGAGCCACCGCGCGTCGGGCGGCCATAACTAGGGCCGCCGCAGGTGTTATAGGTCTTGATCCGGTCCCGCGCCGCGCCGCCAAGCACTTGCCAGACCGGCATCCCCGCCGCCTGCCCGAGGATGTCCCACAAGGCAACATCAATTGCGGAGAGGCCGCGAATCTCCGCGCCCTTGCCTGCGATATGCGCGATTACCTCGTAGAGCCGGCGCCAGTGCAATTCGATAGCGAGCGGGTCGTGCCCAAGCAGCATCGGCGCGGCGAACTGATGGACGTAGCCGCGCAACGCATCCGTCATGTAGAAGGTGTCGCCGTACCCGACCAATCCTTCGTCCGTATGCACCGCGACGAAAAGGATATGCGGGTAATCTTCGACATGAATCGTCTCGATCTTCGTGATCTTCACCGGGCGTCTCCCTGATGCTTTCGCACGCGCTCCAACTCTTCCAGAATCCACATCCGCGCCAGCGTCGAAGCGCCCAGACCCTTCGGCTTCGCGATCTCCCGGAGTGCATCGAATGTCTCTTTATCCAGCCGGATCGAGAGCATCCATGTATGCTTGAGCGGTCGCGCGAACGTCAACTCAACCGGTTCGAACACATGCTCATAGTCCGTTGTGTCGTGGGTATCCCAAAACTCTGCCTCTTCCTCGATGGATGCGAAGTCGGGAATCCGTGATTTGGTCTTTGCATCTGTTGCCATCATCTTCTCCTCACCGACGCCGATATCTGCGTTGCTCTTCTCGTGTCGCCTCTCGTGCGGTGATGACGTAAGAGACACCATAACGACGCGAAACCAGACCAGCGCCTACTCTTTCTTCTGTATGACATTGTCATACATGCGCGATGAGATAACAAGGGAATAGCCGTAAACGGCGCGAGATATGTATCGTCCATGAACGGATGATGCATTTTCCCGTGGGCTGTCTCTAGCGGCATTTCGGTCGCTATGACGGCACGATGGCGATCTGGAAGAGTTCGGGCCAGTTCTTACCGGTGACGAAGAGGCGGTCCGTCGCGTCGTCGTAGGCGATGCCGTTCAGTTCGTTGACGGAGGGGCTGCGGTCGGCGTCGGGCAGCAGGCCGGTCAGGTCAATCCAGCCGAGAATTGCGCCCGACATGGGATCAATGCGGACGATGCGGTTCGTCAACCAGACATTCGCGTAGATCTCCCCATTGATGTATTCGAGTTCGTTGAGGTTTGTCAGCGGTTGGCCGTAGTCAGAGACGTTGATCGTCTTCACGACCGCGAACGTCACGGGATCGAGGAAGCGGATGCGCTCCGTGCCATCGCTCATGATGAGATACTGGCCGTCCTGCGTCAGGCCCCATCCCTCGCCATCGTATGTGAATGTACGTTGCAAACAGAAGCAGGCGAGGTCGTAGACGAAGCCGACGTGCGACTGCCAGGTGAGTTGGATCAGTTTGCCATTGAAGAGCGTGAGTCCTTCCCCAAAATACTCTGGATCGAGAGGAAGGCTCGCGATCACTTGTCCCGTCTCGGCGTCCACCTTCCGCAGGCTCGACGCGCCGTTCAGCCCCGTGCTCTCGAAGAATGCGCCATCGGCGTAGACGAGTCCTTCGATGTATGCCGACGGGTCGTGCGGCCAGTGATTGAGCACCTGGAATGTGCTGGTCGGCGGCTCAGTCGGCGTGGGTGCGTCCACGGCCGATGAGGCGCTGCCCTGCGTTGCCGCACGCGCGCCGCATACGGGCGCCAGCAGGGCAATAGTCAGCAGGAATAGCGCGACATGGCGTTTCATTGCGAATCTCGCTGCACGTTCGACGCCAGAGAAGAGCCTCCTTACCTCACCTCGACCCCTCCGGAGCGGGGAGCGCAAGGTTGGCTTAGACCGTCTTGAACTGCTCGAATGGCTGACGGCAATCATGGCAGTAATAGATGGCGCGGCAGAGCGTCGGGCCGAAGGGGTTTTCCAAAGCGGTATGGTGCGAGCCGCAGTACGGGCACGCGGGCGCGACGGGCAAAACCATTTCCTCGCCGGGGATCGGCGGCGCGAAGCCGCTGGCGCGCAATTTCCGGCGCCCTTCCGGTGTGATGCGCTCCGTCGTCCACGGCTCCGCGAAGGTCGTCACGACCTCGACCGTCGGCGCGAAGCCCGCCAACCGCTCGCGGATCGTCTCGCGGATAATATCCAGAGCGGGGCAGGCAACGAATGTCGGCATCACCTCAACACGTAGATGTGTGTCGTCCCACTCCACGCGACGAATGATGCCGAGGTCCACAACGGAGATCATCGGGATTTCCGGGTCCGGCACCTCCGCCAGCGCGTTCCAGACCTCTGACAGGACTGAGGACTGGGTATCCCTGCAGGAACTGAGGACTGAGGATGTCGCCTCAGATTCTCCTCGGCGGTCCACGCACGGTTCTTCGACCTCTTTTGCCCGCCTACGTGAATCCTTCACTGCCGTCATTGCCGTTTGCCCCTCTCAGTCCTCAGTCCTCAGTCCTACCATTCCGCGCCCGGCTCGGCGCGATAGACCATCGTGAACTCGTTCCAGAGCCAGCGGAAATCATCAGAGTGCCGGATGCGTCCGCTGTCCATCGTGATTGGGAAAGTTGGCGTGTATCGGCCCCCACCCGCCTCACGGAATGGGAAGGGCAAGCCGAGCGGTTGCAGGAACGACGCGATCTCACCGAGCCATCGCTGCTGGATCGCCATCAGCGGTTCGGGCAGAATGCCCGCGTTCAGCAGCTCCTCTTCGCCATCGAACGGCGTGAAGATCGTCAGCGCGTCGGGCCAGAGCGTTTCCAGCGCGACGGACAGCCGTTGGTGCGCCTCGCCGCCTGCCTCCGCGAGCCGCTTCACCCACGCCTCCATGTGCATACGATGGTACGTCTCCTCGCGCCGGATCTTGCCCACGATCCCCGCGAGGGGCGCATACGACGAATTCGCCAGCACCGTGAGGCGGGTCGCGTCTGCCGTGTCGTAGAGGAAGCGACGGGCAATGCTGAACGCCCAGTCCGTGCGCGAATGATCCAGGAGGCGCGCGTGCCGGTACTCCTCCGGCTGGCGACCGTAGGCAATGTGATCCGCTGTGTCATGCGTGAGTTCGGCGAGGATTTCGTAGAGGACGCGCGCGTGCCCGATCTCATCCTGGGCGAGCGACGAGAAGGCGACATCCTCCTCCAACATCGGCGCGATGCCCGTCCACTCCGAGTCCCAGAAGCCGAGCACGAACTCATCGTCCGCGAGCGTGAGTAGCAACTCCGCTAATGCGGTTCGGGGTTCGGGGTTCGGGGTTCGGGGTGTCCCCGTCTTCATCCTCGCCCCGCGAACCTCGAACTCCGGACTCATCATGGCAATCCCCCTCGGACACGGGCGGCGTCGAGTTTATCCTTGATGACGTAGCCCGTGGGCTTCTTGAAGGAGCGGTCGAGGGGCGGCTGGAGCAAATCAGGATCGTCCACCTGCTCGATCGCGGCGCGTGGCACGACCCAGAGACGGATGCTCTCCTGCCGTCGGCTATAGAACTCCCGCGCGTAGTGGGTCGCCAACTCTCGATCCGGCGCGAGGACATTCCCCGCATGCCGCATCGGCTCCCCTTCCCGCTCCTGCCGAAAGACTTCATACACATCCATCACATCACCTCCCACTCCCTTACGCCGCGACGCGGGGGGTGGCAAGCATAGCGTCACGCACCCACTGCGTCGCGGCGTAATTCATCTGGCGGAAGGCGAGGCGTTGCTGAGACATCGGGCCGTGGCCGGTGACGACGGCATAGAGTTCCTTCCAGTCCGGCTCGGTGAAGAGCCAGCGTCCGGACGCCTCGTCATACCGCAGTTCGGGATCAGGCAAGGTGAGGCCAAGTTCGCGGATACGCGGGACGTAGATGCCGAGGAATTCCTGGCGCAGGTTGTCGTTCGATTTGTTCTTGATGCGCCAGGCAAGGTCACGGTCCTTCGTTGGGTCGGTCGGCGGGCCATGCATCTGCATCAGCGGGCCCCACCAGCGATCCAGCGCCTCCTGCACCATCGCGCGCTGCGTTGCGGTGCCGTTGAGGAGAGAGAGGAGCACATCGCGCCCGTGAATGATATGGACGGATTCTTCCCAGCAGATCTTCTTCATCGTGCGGGCATAGGGTGCGTAGGACGATTCCCGTAAGGCCTGCTGCGCGACAATCGCGGCGGCATCCACGAGCCAGGCGATCACCCCGACATCGGCCCAGGTCTTCGTCGGGTAATGGAAGACATTATGGAACTTCGTCTTGCCCGCCAGGAGATCGTCCACCATCGCTTCACGCGATTTGCCGAGGTCTTCCGCGACACGGTAGAGCAGTTGCGCGTGGCCGACCTCGTCCTGCACCTTCGCGGTGAGGGCGAGTTTGCGCTTCAAGGACGGAGCGCGCATGATCCACTCGCGCTCCGGCAGGACGCCCATCAATTCACTGTTCGCGTGCATCTCGACGAACTTCAGCACCGCCTTGCGATACTCGTCCGGCATCCAATCGCCCGGCTCGACTTTGCCACCACTGGCGACATGCGCGTTGAAGGCGTCCAATCGTTCCTGTTCAGTCATGCTTCTTCCCTCCAGATGCAGTTCGGGCCACTTTCGGGATCGGTTCGTGGGGCGGTGAGGCCGCGCAGAAAGAGATCGGCAAAGGAATCGGCGATGGCGTCTGGCGCGAGCGGTCCATTGGGCCGGTACCACTGCGCAATGCCGTTCAGGCCGGAAAGGATGCCCAGGCCGGCCATTTTCGGGTCGGCGGGGCGGAACTCGCCATTCGACATCCCCTCGGCAATCACGGCGCGGAAGTAGGCTTCATAGGCATCGCGCTGACGACCAATCGCGGCACGCCGCTCCACGCCGAGGAAGCGCCATTCGTGCAGGAAGACGGTCGCGTGCTCGATATCGTCCGTGATGACATGCACATGCGCCCGCGCCATGCCACGCAATCGTGTGGAAGCAGCGTCCGTGCCATTGGCAATCGGGCGTACCGCCACATGAAACCGCTCCGCCGCCCGGCTGACGATGTTCCAGAGCACGTCTTCTTTCGAGGAGATATGTGCGTAGAGGCTGCCGCCCTGTAGGTCAAGGGCGCGCGCGATGTCCCGCACACTCGTCGCGCTATAGCCGCGCTCGCTGAAGAGCGTACTCGCCACATCCTCGATTTGCCGCTTGCGTCCGTCCATTCGTTCTCCGTCTGCAAACAAACGCTTGTTAGATTTCACGCCTCATTGTGCCACCGCAGTCATCCCGTGTCAACTTTGTGCGGAAACGCACATGCAGGAACATCTATCGGCGAAGCAGGCTTCACCCAATCGGACTACGACCGCTGGAACGCCGCGTCGAAGGCGACGGATGAGGGCGCGAAATCGGTGCGGCGGACGAACCGTACGGCATCCGGCGCGCCCCACTCTCGATCCATACCGGAATCCTCCCACTCGATCGAGAGGGGCCCGCTGTAGCCGATCCGGTTGAGCGCGCGGAAGATTGCCTCGAAATCTACGTCGCCATGCCCCGGCGAGACGAAATCCCAGCCCCGGCGGGCGTCGCCGAAGTTCAGATGCGAGCCGAGGATGCTCGTCCGGCCATCGAGCGTCTTCTTCGAGTCCTTGACGTGGACATGGTAGATACGATCCGCGAACGCCGCGATATACGCCGCCGGGTCGAGGAACTGGTGCGCGAAGTGGCTGGGGTCGAAGTTGATGCCGAACTCCGGGCGGTTGCCGATCGCGTCGAGCGCCGAGCGTGTCGTGACGAAGTCGTAGGCGATCTCGGTCGGATGCACTTCCAGCCCGAATCTGATCCCCTCCTGCTTGAAGACATCCATGATCGGGTTCCACCGCGCCGCGAAATCTTCGTAGCCGCGCTCGATCACGGCGAAATCATTGGGCGGGAACGAGTACAAGAGATGCCAGATGCTCGATCCGGTGAAACCGTTGACGATGCCGACGCCGAACCGCGCGGCGGCGCGGGCCGTGTCCATCACCTCACGCGCGGCGCGCTGGCGGACGCCCTCCGCCTCTCCGTCACCCCAGACGTGCGGCGGCAAGATCGCCTGATGCCGCCCGTCAATCGGATCGCAGACCGCCTGCCCGACGAGGTGCGTGGAGATGGCGAAGCAGTGCAGACCGTGCCGGTTGAGAATCTCCCATCGGGCCGCGGTGTACTCCGGCTCCGCGAGGGCGCGTTGCACATCGAAGTGGTCGCCCCAACAGGCGAGTTCGAGACCATCGAAGCCCCACGCTTTCGCCTTCTCCGCGAGCCTTTCCAGCGGCAGATCCGCCCACTGGCCGGTGAAGAGTGTGACTGGCCGACTCATCGCTCACCCCTCCTTTCGCCGCTATTCCCGTGGTTATCCGCCGTCCAGCGGCGCGCGTGGCGTTCTGACCATCAGCCACCGTTCGACAGCGTAGCGCAGCGCGATCAGCGCGCTCATCCATGTCGTGCCGAGCAGAACACTGCCGAGCACATCGGTCGGATAATGGACGCCGAGCAGCAGGCGACTCATCCCAATGACGAGCACGCCGAGGAAAAGCGCGAGGTTGCCCAGGACCTTGAGACCGCGCCGTGCGCCGCTATGCCAGAGCAAGAATCCGAGCGCCAAGGCGAGGCAGGTCGTGCCGAGCGTATGTCCGCTGGGGAAACTGTAGCCACTCTCCGGGACGCGGAAGAAGGCGATTGGGCGCTCGCGCCGGACAACATACTTCACCAGCAGGGTGAGGGTGCCGTACCCACCTACCGCGCCCAAAAAGAGGAGTGCGTCGAGCCAACGACGGCGCAGGAAGAACCATCCGGCAAACGCAACCCCCGCCACGGCAATCGCCACCTCTGAGCCGACCAGCCCGACATCGTTCCCGATGGCGACGGGCCACGACGCGGTGTGGTCGTCAACCGCGTGCAGGAGACGCCGGTCGGCTGGGAGCGTCTTCGACGCGTGTACTTCGACGCCGAGCGCGATGAAGACGCTCCCGAAGAGCAGACTGATAAGGATCAGCGCGGAAAACGCGGGCGTGAGCAATGCACGGCGAAGTCCCGGCGCCGCCGTGCGCGAGAGAACCGTTCCGGTATGATGTGACACGAGCAAAACTCCCTGATACAACACGCGAGCGACACACTTGCCGCACATCCCCCACAACATGATACGCTACATCACGACAGGAAACAGCAGACCGCCCTTCCACGGTGCGCGTGTGACCGTCGTGATAGGAACGCCTGAAATGCTGGAGTTGCACCCATGAACGACGCGACCGGCCTCGACCCGCACCAGTTCATCCCCGCCGCGATAGACACGGAAACCGCCGCCTTCAATGCGCAGCTGGAGGCGCTGCTCGCGACGATCCCAATGGTACACACCCAGCCACCGGCGTTCACGCGCGCGGCGCGCGAGTCGGGCAGGGGCATCTGGGGGCCGCTGACCCTCTCTGAGCTGGCGACCGAACGGACGATCCCCGGCCCGGCGGGCGCGATCATGCTGCGTCTCTTCATCCCGGAGACCATCGAGGGCGTCTATCTCTACATCCACGGCGGCGGATGGGTCATTGGTCGCGCCCACCAGCAAGATCCGGCGCTGGAGCGGGTGGCGCGCGCCTGCAACGTCGCGGTCGTCAGTGTGGACTTCGCCTCGCACCCGAAGACCCTTATCCCGCCGCGCCGGATGACTGCGAGGCCGCCGCGCTCTGGCTCGTCGCGCATGCCCGACAAGAGTTCGGGACGGAGCGGATCGTCATCGGCGGCCTCTCGGCAGGCGCGCACCTCTCGGCGGTGACGCTGCTGCGCCTGCGCGACCGGCACGGCTACACGGGCTTCGCCGGGGCCAACCTCGAAGCGGGCGCGTATGACCTCTCGCTGACACCGAGCGTGCGCCGCTGGGGCGAGCGGAATCTCGTCCTCAGCACGCCGATCGTCCAGTGGTTCACCGACCAGTTCGTGTCGCCGGAGCAGCGCCGCGATCCCGATGTCTCGCCGCTCTATGCCGATCTGAGCGGGATGCCGCCCGCGCTCTTCACCGTCGGCACACTCGACCCACTGATTGACGACAACCTCTTCATGTACACACGCTGGATCGCGGCGGGGAATGCGGCGGAACTGGCCGTCTATCCCGGCGGCGTCCACGCCTTCAACAACATGACGCTCGGCCTGGCGGCGCGCGCCCAGGCGCGCATTGACGCCTTCATCCAGCAGGCCATCGCCGATCACACCCATGAGCGATAGCGCACCTGGAGGATGAGATGCTGGTTTCGAGACACTTTCCGCGACTGAAACGGACAGGAAAGCGGGTCGTTGCCACGCCCTGCGGCTCAATTTCCGAAGGTGCGTGCTTGACTGTGCCTAATCGCGCCTGCTAATCTCGTATGGACTCATGGGGCTTTCAGCAGAAAGATCGGCCCGATTCGTAGGGGTATCCTTTTGTGGTGCCCTCCCCAGAAGGGCAGGCATCTGTGGCGTCAGGTATCACGACGAAGGCCAATGTCCCTGGCTACGACAGGATGCTTTGGCCAACCCTTCAAGCACTTACACAAATGGGTGGATCAGGAACCATCCAAGAGATCATGGACAAGGTCATAGAAATCGAAGGATATACGGAAGCACAACAAAGTGTGATGCACGGCAAGGGGTCGGGAACGGAGATCGGGTATCGTTTACATTGGGCGCGTTCATATCTCAAAAAGGTTGATGCCATCGAGAATAGCAGTCGTGGTGTGTGGGCAATTACCGATTCGGGTCGTAGCCTTTCTGAGGCCGACATGGCGGCGATTCCTATTACCGTCAGAAAGATGTCACCGAAGGAGTCTGTCTCGCTGGTTGAGCCAGCGGAAGGAATGTCCGACCAGATCGCCCTGCCCACTGAATTGCCGATGGGGGACGAATCAGGAAAGTTCAGCAGTACCGTGTTCGAGAAGTGGCGAGATGTCCTTCTCGATGAACTGCTAGCGATACCTCCAAGCGGATTCGAACGATTATGTCAGCGTCTCCTACGCGAGTCCGGGTTTACGAAAGTGGAAGTAACCGGACGTAGCGGAGACGGCGGAATAGACGGAATCGGCGTTCTTCGTATCTCCCTTTTGAGTTTTCAGGTCTTCTTTCAATGCAAACGATACAAAGGCAGTGTCGGCGCGGAAGAGGTCCGTAGTTTTCGCGGTGCAATGGTAGGCAGGACCGATAAAGGTTTGCTGATCACGACGGGCACATATACTTCGGGAGCAAAGAAAGAGGCGACCAGGGATGGCGCTCCTGTCATAGACCTGATTGATGGCGATCAACTGTGCATACTCCTCAAGGACTTGAAATTAGGTGTCAGCACGCAGCAGGTTGAAGAGGTCAGCATTGACCCTCAGTGGTTCTCCGAAATCTGACGCGGCGACGCCTAGATTGGCGGTTGCAAGGCGGCAAGGAAATCCGCGATGTCCGTGACGGCTGCGACATACAACTTCAGCGACCCGGCGGTGCAGGTGAATCCATACCCGATCTACGAGCGGTTGCGGCGGGAATCGCCCGTCTTCTGGAATGGGCCGTACTGGCTGCTCAGCCGGTATGACGACATCGTTGCCATCCTCAATGACCCGCGCATCTCCTCCGCGCGTGTCGAGGCGACCTTCGCGGTGCTGCCGGACGATGTGCAGCAGGAACTGACGCCGCTGCGTCATGTCCTCGGCAGCCGCATGCTCCTTTCGGACCCGCCACGCCATACGCGGCTACGCACACTGATGACCAAAGCGTTCTCGGCGCGCGTCACGGAAACGAAGCGGGAGCGGATCGAGGCGACCTGCAATTCGCTGCTCGACCGCGTGATGGCGCGCGGCGGCATGGATGTCATGCACGATGTCGCGGTGCCGCTGCCCGGCTGGGTGATCGCCGATATGCTCGGCGTACCGCAAGCGGATCAGGAGGATTTCACGCGCTGGAGCCGCGATCAGGTGCGCGTCTACGACCGCTCCGGCACGATGCACGAGCGTATCCCGATCATGCGGCAAGGTCAGGCGAGTATGCTGGAAATGAAAGCATACCTCGAAGACGTGATCGCTGCCCGCCGCACGGAGCCGCGCGAAGACCTGATCACGATGATGATTCAGGCCGAGGAGCAGGGCGACCGCCTAACGACGGATGAGATGGTCGTCATGTGCATCGCGCTCCTCGTCGGCGGCAATAACTCGACCGCGCACCTGATCGGCAATGCCATCCTCACGCTCGCGCGCCGCCCGGAGGCGCTGGCCCAACTGCGCGCGAACCCGGAGTTGATCCGCCCGGCGATCGAGGAAGTGATGCGCTACGACAGCCCCGTGCAAGCGACGAGCCGCGTCGCGAAGGAACCCATCGCGATTGGCGGGCAGACCATCGAGCCGGGGCAGAATATCTACCTGCTCTTCGGCTCCGCCAACCGCGATGAGGCACAGTTTTCCAACCCGGAACGCTTCGACATCACTCGTCAGCCAAACCGGCATCTCACCTTCGCGCACGGGCCACATTTCTGCCTCGGCGCGGCAGTGGCGCGGGCGGAGGCGCAAACCGCCGTCCTGACGATCGTGCAGCGGTGCGCGGACATGCAACTCGTCAGCGACCACGTTGACTGGATCGAGGGCTTCGCCTTCCGTGGCCCCAAGTCGCTCCCCATCACCTTCCGCATTGGGTAACATCGGACACCAATTCCCTTATCGGATGCCACGCGGCGAACACGCAGGCATTCTTTTTACAAATATCTTGCATTTGCGTGGCTATTAGAGAGTATACTTATCGCGGTGGATGCGCGTACTCAGGAGAAACATCAACGATGCGGCGGGGCGGAATACGTGTCGTCATCATCACGGTCGTCCTTCTGGGCATCATTGTGACCGGGTTCATCGCCTACGGGCAAGGAGAGACGGCCGGGCAGAATGCCGCCTCCAGTGACCGGAGCGCCTTCGTGCGGGCGGGCGGGACAGCGGTGGCCGGCGGGCAACGGACGAGCGGCGCGAGCAGCCAGGCGGGCGGTGACGCGGGAAGCGCCGTCACTGGCAAAGTAACGAAGGTGGACGGCGGGACAATCACACTCCAACCGCAAGCGGGAACGACGACCACCACGGTCGCGACGAACGCTTCCACAACCGTGACGACCTTCGCATCTGCGGCACTGAGCGACCTGGCAACGGGCGATATCGTCGCGCTGCAAGGCGATAAGACCGGCGATACCACCTACACCGCGAAGACGATCTACGCGCTAAATGCGGCGCAGGGCCGTGGCGCGTTCGGTGGATCGGGCGTGACAGCGGGAACGGCGGCCGCGGGAAGCCCCACGGTGGGTGGTCGCAATCGCGCCGCCGCAAGCACGAATGGCGGTTCGCCGTCGGGCGGCACGGCCGGTGGCGCGCTTCTCCCCGGTCTCAACGGCCCGATTGGCCGGATCACCCAGATTACGGGCGGCACGCTGACCTTGCAAGGCTTCGATGGCTCGACAACGACGGTGACGACGAACGCGAGCACGAGCGTGCGCAAGCAGACATCGGGCATGGTGAGCGACATCAAAGCGGGCGACACCATCTCCATCCAGGGCGACCCGACCGCGCCCGCCCGCGCGATCATTGATCTCGGCGCCGTGACTTAATCCTACAGCCGCACGTAGTGCTTCATTTCATAATCAGTAGTGGGGATTGACGGTCAGGCTTCTCGCGCTATACCCATGCTGGAGACCCACTGCCGATTGTGACACAGACCTCGTAGGACGATGGGATGATTGCGAGCTCTTACCGCGTGGATATTGGCGAGGATAAAGACAGGACGACCGGACCACCCGTGGAGGTCACGCAATGGATACTAGCGATTACCCCGGCAACGCACGGCAGCAGCGTGTCTTACGCGCCGTCACATTGTTCTACGCCGATGACCCGCGTGTGCTTGCCATCTCAGTGTTTGGCTCGCTCGGGCGGGGTAACTGGGACGACTACTCCGACTTGGATCTTGATGTCGTGCTTGCCGATGGTATCCGTGTCGAGTCGGTGCCGGAACTCCAGCGGCTGTGCGCTACCCTTGCCGACAGCGGGGAGCACGTCGCTGTCGTCGTGGCTGACGGCCCCGACGCTGGCGATGTGGTGCTGGACTCATTGCTTGGCCTGTCAATCAGGTTTCATCCGCTCAACACAACGAGTCCGAACATTGTGGACAGCTTGCGCTTGTTGTGGGGGCGGATTGGCGAGGAAGATATTCGGGCAGCGGGGCTGGCCCGCAGCACCATACCGTCGCCTGCGCGGGAGTTGACGGCGCGTTGCCTCCGCGAGGCGCTGGCGGTGGACATCGCGCTCCAGCGGGGCCGGCTCTGGTCGGCGGTGGAGTGCTTACAAGCCCTGCGTGGCCTCCTCGTAGCACTTTTTGCCCGGACGCACGGCGGTGGGCGTCCTATGCTGACCTTCCGAACGCTGGCTGCCGATGCGCTCCAAGTACAGGTCGGAGCAACCCTCCCACAGTATTCTTTGGCCTCCGCGCAGGGGGCTTTGCGAGCGTCCCTCGACCTGTTGGAGTATGAGCTTCCCTCCCTCACCGCCGACCAAGTTGCCCTCACCCCCGCCGAGAGTGCTCTGCTGCGGCGGATTCGGGAGCGGCAAGCGCGACTCGGTTGAGCGAGCGTGGTCCTGATAGATGCATACACCCTGCGCTCGGTGAAATCAGCGTTGACACATTAAGATATTATTGATATATCACGCCTATGGTCACCGCAGCGCACATCGAAGTATCGTCCCAGAATGATTCCCATCGGGCACCGCTCAAGCGGGAGCAAGCGTACGAAGCGATCCACCGGGCGATCGTGCGCCTTGAACTGCCGCCCGCGAGCCCGATCGACGAGACGGCGCTCGGCAAGCAACTCTGCCTTGGTCGCACACCGATCCGCGAAGCCTTGCAGCGGCTGATGCACGAGGGACTCGTCGCGGTCTTCCCGCGTCGCGGGATGATGGTGGCGCCGATTTCCCTGATGGATTTGCAGCACCTCGCGCAGGCGCGGATGGTCTGGGAGCCGAATATCGCGCGCTTGGCCGCATCGAGTGGAACGGTGGAGATGTGGGATCGGCTCGAAGCGGCGCTTGGCGAGACACCGGAGACCTTCATGACGGTCGAGGATACGGAACAGGGTGCGAATGTCGATCGGCGCTTCCATACCGGCCTCGCCGAGGCGACTGGAAATCCGTTCCTCATCGAACTCGTGGAGCGATCACGGCACCGCAGCGCGCGACTGGCGTTTCTGTTCTTCCGCCACGGCGTCTTCGATCCCGTGACGGAGCAACACTATCGCATCCTGGAGGCGTTACGGCGGGGCGATGGCGACCGCGCGGCAACGCTGATGGAGCAGCACATCGAGGTGACGCGCCAGCGACAGGTGCGTATCTTACAGTAGACCGGTGACGGCAGGGGGAAAGCAGTATGACCACACTTCGCGTCGGGCTCGTCCAGTTGAACACGCAGAGCGATCAGGAGGCGAACCTCGCCGTGATCGAGCGACTCGTCGGGGAGGCGGCGGCGCGGGGAGCGCGCTTCGTGATGCTGCCGGAGTACGCGCCGTACCTCGGCCCGAAAGAGGGCTATCAGGAGGGTGCGGAATCGGTTCCGGGTGCGCTCACCGAGCGATTTGCCGCCCTCGCCCGGCAGCATGATATCTACCTCCACGCCGGTTCGATGGTCGAGCGGACCGAGACGCCCGGCAAGTACGGCAACACGACCGTCGTTTTCGATCCGACCGGCGACATCATCGCAAGATATCGGAAGATCCATCTGTTCGATATCGAGATTCCCGGCAAGGTGAGCGCGAAGGAATCGGACAGCGTCGCGCCCGGCGATGAGATCGTGACCGTGAAGATCGAGGGGATCACCTTCGGCCTCGCCATCTGCTACGACCTCCGGTTCCCCGAGTTGTTCCGCCTCCTCGCGCTCAGAGGGGCGGAAGTGCTGTGCAACCCCGCCGCGTTCACGCTCTACACCGGCAAGGACCACTGGGAGGTCTTGCTGCGCGCGCGGGCAATCGAGAATCAGGCCTGGATGCTTGCCGCCGCGCAATGGGGTCCGCATGAGCCGAACGCGGCGTGCTACGGACGCTCGCTGGCGATTGACCCGTGGGGCACGGTGACGGCGCAGGCTTCGGATGGCGTCGGCGTTGTCGTCACCGAGATTGACACGGCGCTTGTCGCGAAGAACCGAACCGAAGTGCCGTCGCTCGCCAACCGCCAGCCTGCGGCGTACACACTGGAAGCGCGCGGTGCGGCGGTTCTGCGCTAGCGCCGTTATCTCTTGAGCGATGGGGAAAGGTTTGGGAGGTGCATCATGGCAACGGAGAGATTCAGGACACGACTCTCACGGCGCACTATGCTCGGCGGCACAGCCGCCACCGCGATGGCCGCCATCCTTGCGGCCTGTGGCGGCGGAAGCAGCGCGACCGACACGCCGAAAGCGGCATCCACGACCGGTACGACCGCCCCCAGCGCACCCGCGACGGGCGGGACGGCGAAACCGGCGGTTGGCGGGACGCCCGTCGTCGTTGAAGGCAAGGCCGATGGCGCGCCGGTCACCGGCGGGTCACTGACGATCGCCTACAACGATGTGCCGACCCTCGACCCGCGCGTCTCGGGCGCGACGGACTGGTGGCGCGCGGGCTACGCGCTCTTCGACCCACTCATTTACCAGGAGGCGGGCACACTGAAACTTGTTCCCGGCCTCGCGCAATCCTGGCAGGCTGCGGATGATGGGAAGTCCTACACGCTCAAACTCCGGCAGGATGTCAAATTCCACGACGGGACGCCCTTCAATGCGGACGCCGTCAAGTACACCTTCGATAGCATCATGGACCCGGCCCTGAAGTCGCTCACCGCGATCGGCTACCTCGGGCCGTACACAGGCACTGATGTCATTGATCCGTTCACGGTGAAAGTGAACTTCTCAGCACCGTACGCGCCCTTCCTCAACAATCTCACGCACAGCGTCCTGTCACCCGTCTCGCCCGTGGCGGGGAAGAACTACAACGCGTTCGCGGCGCATCCCGTTGGCACCGGGCCGTTCATGTTCAAGGAATACAAGGCGCAAGTCTCGATGACCTTCGTGCGCAACCCCGATTACAAGTGGGGCCCCGCACTGATGCGCAACCAGGGCGCGCCCTACCTCGATCAGGTGACGTATCGCTTCGTGCCCGTCGGCGAGTTCGCGACCAACCTCGGCCTGTTGCAGAACGGCGAGGTGCAGATGAGCAACGGCATCGCGCCGCAGGAATTGGCGAATGTGCAGAAGGACCCGAAGTACCAGGCGCTGCTGCCGCTCGTGCCCGGCTCCCCGCAGATCTTCCCCCTGAACCTGACGAAACCGCCAACGGATGATCTCAAAGTGCGGCAGGCGCTCAACTACGCGGTCGATATGCCGGCGATCATTGATACGCTCTGGTACGGCGGGCGGAAGGCCGCGCGTGGTCCGCTCTCCTCACCGACCCTGGACTACAACCCCGCAGTCGAGTCGTACTATGGCTATAACCCGACCAAGGCGAAGGCGCTCCTCGATGAGGCGGGCTGGAAGCCGGGGCCGGACGGTATCCGCGTCAAGGACGGCCAGCAACTGAAGGTGCTGACGATCATCACGACCGGCATCGAAGGCAAAAACGCCGAACTCGCGCAGGCATACTTCAAGGATGTCGGCATTGCCAATCAGGTGGACGAGCAGGAGTACGCGCAGACCGCGACGCGCTATCTCGCCAGCGAACACAACATCGCCCGCATTTTCTTCTCGCACACGGACCCCGTCGTCCTGACGACCCTGTACCATTCCAAGAATATCAAGGGGACGAACTTCAACCGGACGATGAAGCCGGACCCGAAACTGGACAGTATGCTGGATGCCGCGCAGGCTGATCTGAACTCGGAGACGCGCAAGCAAAAGTACTTCGACATCCAGACGTACATCATGGATAACGCGCTCATCATCCCGCGATGGGAGGAACGCGTCTTCTGGGTGGCGAAGACGAACGTCAAGGGGTTGCACTTCCAGGCACTGGGTGGCCCGTGGTTGCAGGACACCTGGATCGCGGCGCAATAGTCCGAGTGAGGTAGCGTATGGGCGCGTTTCTGCTCCACCGCCTGGCCCGGCTGGCCGCTGTCCTGTTCGGCGTCTCGCTCCTGACCTTTTCGGTGCTGCACCTGATCCCCGGCGATCCGGTTCGGGTGATGCTCGGCGACAGCGTCAGCGGCGCGGCCTCCGGGGATCAGTCGCAGTCCGCGTATGACAACCTGCGGCGCCAATTGGGGCTGGATCTGCCGCTCCCTGTCCAGTATGGACGGTATGTCGGTCACGCGCTGACGGGCGATCTCGGTCACTCGTTCCAGACGCGGCGGACGATCCTCAGCAGCATCCGGGACGCGCTCCCGGCGACGCTTGAACTCGCGTTCGCCGGGATGGCGATCGCCATCCTGCTTGGGACGACGCTCGGCATCATCGCCGCGCTCAAGCATCATACCTGGTGGGATACCGGGATCATGGTTCTCTCGCTCCTCGGTCTGGCGATGCCGAGTTTCTGGCTCGGGCTCGTGCTGCTGCTCATCTTCTCGTTCCGTCTGCATTGGTTCCCCGTGACGACCGAGGCCGGCGCCTCCGCGATCGTTCTCCCCGCGCTCACGCTCGGCCTGGGCACGGCGGGGACGATTGCCCGGCTCGCTCGCGCGTCGCTGCTGGAGGTGCTCCGCAATGAGTACGTGCTGACCGCCCGCGCGAAGGGATTGCGCGAGCGCGTTGTCATCACGCGGCACGCGCTCGTCAATGCGCTCATCCCCGTCGTGACGGTGGTCGGCTTGCAGTTCGGTCAACTGCTGGCGGGCGCGTTCATCATCGAGGTCGTCTTCGCGCGGCAAGGGATTGGCCGCCTGCTCGTGGACGGCGTCCTGTCGCGCGATTACCCGATGGTCCAGGGGGTCGCGCTCGTCGCGGGCGTCGGGTACGTGCTCGTCAATTTCCTCGTTGACCTGTCGTACGCATGGCTCGATCCGCGTATCCGCCATGCATGAGGAGACGGCGATGCCCACTGCTGCGCGTGCTCAGGACGCACTGGCCGAAGCGGTTTTCACGCGGCGGCCACGAAGTTTCATGTACGACGCATGGCGCGGCCTGCTCCGAAGCCGCAGCGCGATCGCGGGCGGGGTGGTGCTCGCGCTGTTGATCCTGCTCGCCATCATCGCGCCGCTCATTTCGTCGTACGATCCGACCGCCGTCGCGCTGCGCACGCGTCTCCAACCGCCGAGCGCGTCGCACTTCTTCGGCACCGATGAGTTCGGGCGGGACATCCTGACGCGGGTCTTCTACGGCGCGCGCATCAGCCTGCCCGTCGGGTTGATCGCGCTCGCCATCGGCGTCTCGCTCGGCACCCTCGTCGGGCTGATCGCGGGGTTCTACGGCAAGGCCGTGGACGCCCTGCTGATGTGGATGGTGGATGTCCTGCTCGCCTTCCCCGGCTTACTCCTCGCACTCCTCGTTGTGGCGATCCTCGGCGTGGATTTGCGCAATGTGATGATCGCGGTCGGCGTCTCGATGATTCCGCGCTTCGCCCGTCTCGTTCGGGGAACGGTACTGTCCGCGAAAGAGAACCTCTATGTGGATGCCGCGCGCGCCATCGGCGTGCCGGAGCGCCGGATCCTCGTCCGGCATGTTCTGCCGAATGTCATCTCACCGGTGATCGTGCTGGGAACACTCAGTCTCGGCGTGACGATCCTGACGGCGGCAGGGCTGAGTTTCGTCGGCTTGGGCGCCAAGCCGCCCAGCCCGGAGTGGGGCGCGATGATCGCGGAGGGGAGGCAGTTCCTGCAGCGCCAGTGGTGGATCGGCACCTTCCCCGGCGTCGCGATTCTGCTTACCGTCCTTGCGGTTAACCTGATCGGGGACGGCCTGCGTGACGCGCTCGATCCACGGATGCGCGTGTAACAAATGCGTGGTGGGGCAGGTTTTCAACCTGCTGGATCACAGGGGAGAAACCTGTGCCACCGTACGGGAGGAGGCGAACAACGTGGTCATCGTCAATCCGCGAGTGCAGCCAACGGTATCAGCGGACCTCATCGCCCAACTTGGCAAGATTCCGCCCGCCACCATCGGGCATGTGCTCGAACATGAATTCATGGACCCCGGCCTGCGCCCGCTCACCACCAATTTCTCTTTCTGCGGCCCGGCGGTGACGGTGCGCTGCTTCGGGACGGACAGTGCCATCGTGCATTACGCGGTGGATGTTGCCCAACCGGGTGACGTGGTGATCGTGGACCGATTGGGCGATCTGCGCTACGCCTGCTGGGGTGGTGGCGTCGCGCTCGCGGCCCACGTCAAGGGGATTGCGGGCGCGGTGGTGGACGGCATGCTCACTGACCGGGTGGAGATCACGGAGATGCCCTTTCACGTTTTCGGGCGCGGCCTCTCACCCGTCACGACCCGTGCACCGGGTCTGACGGGCGAATTAAACGTCCCCGTGCGCTGTGGCGGCGTGATCGTCAACGCCGGCGACATCATCCTCGCCGACGACGACGGCATCCTCGTCCTCGCGCCGGAGCGAGTCGCGGCGATTATCGAGGAGTTCATGCCGCGCGTGCTGCGTGAACCGGAGATGCACCGCCAGATGCGCGAAGGCGGCGTGTCGCTCGCGGAGCGGAGCGGCGCGAAGGCGCGGATCGAGGAGACGCTGCGGCGTCAGCCAGGACAGTGACGTGCCGCGCGAGCGGCGAAAGGAAATCAATCCCATGAACGATTGTATGGAATCTCTCCGGGACGGGCGATTGCGCCGCCGGAGTCTGCTCATCGGCGCCGCGGCGACGACTGCGGCCGCGATTCTCTCGGCGTGTGGCTCGAATAGTTCGAGTGCGACCAACACCCCGGCCGCGAAGACTACGCCGCAGGCAAGTGGAGCGATCGCGCCAACCGCGGCGCTCGCCCCGGCCAGTACGGCGAGCGCGGCGAGCGTGGTCAGCGGCGGCCCGACGGCAAATGCCAGCGCAGGGACGCCGAAAAAAGGCGGTACGCTCCGCTACGGCCTTTCCACCGACCCCTCAAACTTTGAGCCACACGTCTCGACGGGGGCGGCGTCGAGCGATGTCAAGATCATGGTCTACAGTACGCTGATTACCTACGATACCCAGGGGCAACTGGTCGGCGACCTCGCCGAGTCCTTCGGCTGGCCGGACCCCAAGACCTTCGAGGTCAAACTCCGCCAGGGCGTGCAGTTCCACAATGGCGATACCCTGACTCCCGATGATGTCGTCTTCACCTTCCAACGCATCAAGGACCCGAAGACCGCCGCCTCGAATGCCCCGTACCTCGCGGATGTGGACACCATCGAGGCGGGGGACAACAATGTCGTCCGCTTCCGCCTCAAGCAACCCAATGCGACACTCCCCTACGGCATCGCGGACGCCAGTAGTCTGATCGTCTCGAAGAAGTGGATCACGAGTGGCGCGGACCCGAAGACGACGATGATGGGCACGGGGCCATTCAAGTTCGTCGAACGCAAGCCCGGCGTCTCGATCACGCTCACGCGCAACCCCAACTACTTCCTGCCGAACCTGCCCTACCTGGACGGGATCACCTTCCAGCCGATGGCGGACGACAATGCCCGCGTGACCGCCCTCCGCTCCGGCAGCGTGGACTTCATTGACTACGTGCCCTATACCCAGATGGACATCATCCAGAAGTCGCCCGACCTGGTCTTCAAGTCCGACAAAGTACTCGGCTTCGGCTGGCTCGCCTTCATTGTGGACAAGAAGCCGGTGGACGACGTCCGCATCCGGCAGGCATTCGCGTACGGCATGGACCGGCAGAAGATGGTGGATGTCGCCTTCAGCGGTCACGGCGCGCCGATCACGGGCGGCATCATCCCGCAGGGGTGGGTCGGGTACTCGCCGGACCTCGAAGGCACGTACAAGCCGAACTACGACAAGTCCAAGCAATTGCTGCAGGCCGCCGGCATGCCGACATTCAACACCGATGTGCTCACCACGTCGAGTTACTCCGTTATCCAGCGCCCCGCCCTTGCCGCCCAGGCGGAGTTGAAGAACGCAAACATCAACGTGAACCTCGTGCAGCAGGAATGGCTGCCATTCAATGACACCGTGAAAGCAGGGACCTACGCCGTCCATATTTGGGGGTCCGCGCCGGCGTTCAACGACCCGGACTTTCTCACACGCTATGTCGGCAGCACGGGCTTCTTCGCGAAGCAGATTCACTTCAAGGACGACCAGATTGATCAGTGGCTCCTTCAGGGGCGGCAAACGCTCGACCCAGCGCTACGCGGCGAGATTTATCACAATGTGGAGAAGCGCGTGCTCGATCTGGTGCCGTGGACGTACCTGATCCGGCGCGAGCAGGGCGAGGCGATGCAGAAGTATGTGAAGGGCTATACGCACCTCGCGGCGGGCAGTTGGACGCAGATTACGCTCCGCGAGACGTGGCTGGATAAGTAGAGGGTTCGAGGTTCGAGGTGCGGAGTTCGGAGTGGTGCGTGATCTTCTTCGAACTCCGCACCTCGAACCCGTTGAGGAGCACAGCGACAGATGGGACGCTATCTTGCGCGCCGGATAATCTACCTCGTCGTGCAGGTTTTCTGCGTGGCAACGATCGTTTTCCTTCTGCTCCGGCTCGTGCCGGGCGATCCGGCACGAGCCGTTCTCGGCGAGAACGCGACGGGGGAGCAGGTGGCGACGGTGCGTCATCAGTTGGGCCTCGACCGCCCGCTGCTGATCCAATATGGGCGATGGATGGGGCACATCGTGCGCGGTGATTTCGGCGCCTCAATTCTCAGCGGCCGACCGGTGCTGACGGATGTGCGGCAGCGGATCGGCAACACGATCGAATTGATCGTCCTTTCCACGTTCATCTCGCTCCTCGTCGGCATCCCGCTGGGGATCATCGCCGCGCTCCGGGCCAACCGCACGGAGGATTACACGCTCAGTAGCGCGGCGATGCTGGGATTGTCGCTGCCCAGTTTCGTCGTCGGGAGCGTCCTGCTGCTGATCTTCGCCTTGAAACTCCACTGGTTGCCACCGAGCCAGTTCGTCTCGTGGCAGGAGAATCCGGGGCAGCATATCACGTTGCTTGTCTTGCCGGTGGTGACGCTCGCCGCGTCCACAACCGCTGTTATCCTGCGGATGACGCGCTCGGCGATGCTCGAAGTGATCCGGCAGGACTACATTCGTACCGCCCGCGCGAAGGGTCTCGGGGAGCGGGTTATTCTCCTGCGGCACGCGCTGCGGAACGCGGTCAATCCGGTGGTCAGCGTTACCGGGCTGGAGCTGGCATCCTTGCTCGGCGGGACGGTGATCGTGGAGACGATCTACGGATGGCCGGGCCTCAGTTCACTACTGCTCTCCGGCGTCCGCTCGCGGGACTATCCTGTCGTGCAGGGGGTTGTGCTCGTGATCGCCGTGCTGACTATCCTGATTAACTTGCTCGTTGATCTCGCCTACGGCGTGCTCGACCCCCGCATCCGGCACGAATAGGAGCGCGCCCATGGCTGCACGAGAAGAAGTCGTCCTGCACGATCGCCTGAACAGCGAAATGGCGTCGGCGCGGACGCGAGATCGGAATACAATGCTCTCCCGCGCACTGCGGAACCCACGGGTCACGGTCTGCGGCGTCTTCCTCATCCTGATCGGCGCGGTCGCCATCGGAGCGCCCCTGATCGCGCCCCACGATCCGGCGGCGCAACTGGCAAAGCCGCTCCTCCAACCGGGTCGCGCATATTTCCTCGGCACGGACGATTTCGGGCGCGATGTCCTCAGTCGGCTACTCTACGCGGGGCGCATCTCGCTCGGCGTCGCGGCAGCCTCGGTCGTCATTGCCACCTTCGCAGGCGTCTGGCTCGGGCTTGTCGCCGGGTATTACCGGGGCTGGGTTGAGACGATCATTATGCGCGCGATGGAGGTGCTGCTCAGTTTCCCGACGATCATCCTCGCGATCGCGATTGTGTCGGTACTCGGGCCGAGCATCCGCAACATCATCATCGTCATTGCGGTCGTCTATATCCCGCGGTTCGTTCGCATTGTCTATGGCACGACACTCTCAGTTCGGGAGGCGGAATTCATCCAAGCAGCGCGAGTGATCGGCGCACGCGACCCATACATCATCCGCACGGCGGTGCTGCCCAATGTGCTGGCTCCGATTCTCGTGCAGATCTCTCTCAGCCTCGGCTTCGCGATTCTCGTGGAGGCGGGGCTCTCCTTCCTCGGGCTAGGCGCGCAGCCACCGACGCCGTCGTGGGGCAACATGGTTGCCGCCGCGCGCGATTTCATGGAGACGAACACGGTCTTATTGATCGCACCCGCCGCTGCGGTGGGGCTGACGATTATGGCCCTCAATACGCTCGGTGATGGGTTGCGTGATGTGCTCGATCCCCGCCTGCGGGGAACGGGATAAGACCTTTGCAAAACCGACGACTCTCAGTGACAGACAGCGTTCTTGGTCGTTGATACACACAGGGAAAGGAACATCACATGGCACAGCGGCGCACGGTGGAACTCGGCCGGATGAGTTGGGCGGAAGTGGCGGAGATCGTGCCGCGGAATCCGGTACTGCTCCTGCCGATTGGCACCATCGAGCAGCACGGGCCGCATCTGCCGGTCAATGCGGACAACATGGTCGCCGAGTACGTGGCGCTCCACGCCGCCGAGCAAACGGACGCCTACGTCCTGCCGGGCATCAACTATGGCTGCTCGGCGGTCTTCCGCAAGTTCGCCGGCACGATCCCCGTGCGGCAGGAGACGCTGGCGAACGTCATCCGCGATGTCTGCCAATCGCTCCTCGCGCAAGGATTTCGCCGGTTCATCTTCGTGGATAACCACGGCGGCAACGAACCGGTCTGCGAGCAGGTGGCGCGGGAACTGAAGGCGGCGCACGGTATCGTCATCGGCAGCATTTATCCCTGGAATCTCGGTTATGGCCTGATGCGGGACACCTATGAGGACGCAGCGACCGCATATGGCCACGGCGCCGAACCGGAGACCTCCGCGATGATGGCGATGTTCCCTGACGACGTCGTGCGCGAGCGGATGGAGGCGGGTGGCTATCAGCCGTTCGCGGGGTGGCAAGTGCAGAATTACAGCAAAATTACCGTGCCCGGCCAGTCGGTGAGCGGGACGGTCTACCTCGACAGCGACGAAGTCGCGCCGAATGGCGTGACGGGCAGCCAGCGCGAGTCCTCCGCGGAGCGCGGCCGGATTTGGATCGAGCGGATCGTCGGCTTCGCCGCCGCTTTCATTAAGCACTACGACACGGTGACGGCAAATGCCGATTGGGCACACCAGCCGGCCCGCTGAAAGGAACGAACTGATGAATGCACGGACGACACTCCGTCTCTCCCGCGATCTCGCGGTGTCCCGGAACGCCATGGTTGCCGCGAAGCATCCATGGGCCGTAGAAGCGGCGCTCGACATCCTCGATCGGGGAGGCAATGCGGTAGACGCGGCGGTGACGGCGGCCTTCGCGATCGGCGTCATTGAACCGTGGATGAGCGGCATCGGTGGCGGCGGCTTCATGACGATTCAGATGGCGGGCGGCGAGCGCCACGTCATTGACTACTTCAGTCGCGCGCCACAGGCCGCGAAACCGGACATGTACGAATTGACCGAGGGCGCGCGAGCGGATGCTGTCGGCTTCACGGGCATCAAGGATGAGGCGAATGCGTACGGGCCGCGCTCCGTCGCCGTGCCCGGGATGGTCGCCGGGATGGCGCTCGCGCTGGAGCGGTTCGGCACAAAGGAGATCGGCGAGGCGATCGCTCCTGCAATTGACTTCGCGGAGCAGGGCTTCCCGGTGGATTGGTACTGCGGGATGCTCCTCGCCTCACAGCAGCCAATCATCAAGCGGGACGCGGAGACCGCGCGCATCTTCCTCCGCGATGGCATCGCACCCGCACCGCTCTTCGGCAAGCCGCTCCCGCGCATCGCGCAACCTGACCTCGCCAATACGCTACGGCGCATCGCCAAACAAGGAGCGGAGGGCTTCTATCGGGGTGAGACCGCCGAACGAATCGCGGCGCATATGGACAAACTCGGCGGCATCCTGACCACCGACGATCTCGCGCGGTACGCCCCAACCATTGCGGACCCGCTCGTACTCAACTATCGCGATGTCGAACTTGTCCTCCTTCCCCACCAGGCGGGGGGCGTCACGATCGGTGAGGCTTTCAATATCCTCGATGGGTTCGACCTCCGCGCCACCGGTTGCAATACCGCGACGACACTCCATCAGATCGCTGAGGCGAGCCGCCGTGGCTATGCGGATCGCTTCGCCTACGTCGGCGATCCGGATTTTAACGATGTTGACTGGCAGATGCTCACCTCCAAGGAGTACGCGGCGCACCGCCGGGTGGAGATTGATCCGCACCATGCCTCGCAACCGAAGCCTGGCGAGGGGATTACGCGCGGGCGCGTCGAGCAGCGCGTCGAAGTTCCGGCGGATGGCGGCTGCACGACGCATCTCTCCGTCGTGGACCGGGACGGCAACATGGTCTCGCTGACACAGACGCTGACGCTGATCTTTGGCTCGGCGGTGACAGTGCCGGGGACGGGTGTACTCCTCAATGACAACATGAACCTCTTCGATCCGGTTCCCGGTGGGCCGAATGAGATCCGACCGGGGAAGCGCCCGGCATCGAGCATGGCACACGTGATCGCGGTGCGGGACGGCGTGCCGGTGCTCGCGGTCGGCGCGCCGGGTGGCCGCCGGATCATGGACACCTGCATGCAGATGGCGCTGGACACGATCGACTTCGACCTGGATATCGCCGCCGCGTGTGGCGCGCCATTGATAGATTGCGCGGGGCCGGAACTGCTCGTGGATGATCGTGTACCCGCCGCAACCCGGGCGAAACTACGGGCGATGGGGCACAACGTGATGGATGTGGAAGTTTCGTTCTCGCCACGCGGCTTCGCCAGCCCAACCGGCGTGACGGTTGATCCCGCGACGGGGCTGCGCTACGGCGGCGCGGATCCGTTCGGTGGCGCCGGCATCGCCGCGGGTCGCTGATCGCTCCGGGGTCAGCACATCGAGATAGAGCGGGGCAGGCCATTCGGACCTGCCCTCATCCTGTCACAACGGTCTCGGTGTCAATCACCATGCAAAATCTATGGGACAGCCGTTGCCGATCTTGTTCGCCGAAAGCGGATGAGGCGCGGGAGATATTTCTGGTGATTACCGCTCTTCTCTCCTCGCTAGCCGCCCGCTATGGCCCCCATGACCAGAAACGGCTCGATCCCCATCGCGACCGCGTCGGGGAGCGGCGCGTCCGGCGACTCGTGGGACAGGTCCTGCGCGCAGGCGAAGAACCGCAAGAATGGTCGGCGCTGCTGCGTGACGTGGTCGCGGATCGTCCCGCGCAGCATCGGATAGGCGGCCTCGAGTGCGTCGAGGACCGAGCGCTGCGTCACCGACCCCTCAACGTGCAGTTCTACCTCTCCGGCGACGCGCGCCAGGATCCGCAGGTGGGGTGGGAGCTCGACGCGGATCATGGCAGCGTCTGCACTTCGACGGACAACACGGCCGGAAGGTCGCGCACGATGGCGGCCCAGCTGTCTCCGGCGTCGGCGGATGCGTAGACCTGCCCGCCCGTGGTGCCGAAGTACACGCCGCACGCATCGAGTGTGTCCACCGCCAGCGCGTCGCGCAATACATTGACGTAGCAGTCGCTTTGTGGCAGGCCGTCCGTGAGCGCTTCCCATTCATCGCCGCCTGTCCGGCTGCGGTAGACGCGCAGTTTCGCGTCGGGCGGGTAATGCTCGGAGTCGCTCGTGATCGGCACGACGTAGATCGTCTCCGGCTCGTGCGCGTGGACGGCGATCGGGAAGCCGAAATCGCTCGGCAGATTCCCGCTCACCTCGTGCCACGAATCGCCGGCGTCGTCGCTGCGCATGATGTCCCAATGCTTCTGCATGAAGAGCACGTCCGGACGCGACGGGTGCATGGCGACGCTGTGGACGCAGTGGCCGATGTCGGCAACCGGGTCAGGGATGTAGTCGGATCGCAGGCCGCGATTCACCGGCCGCCACGTCGTGCCGCCATCGTCGGTGCGGAACACGCCCGCGGCGGAGATGGCGACGAAGATCCGCCCGGCATGGCGCGGATCGAGCACGATCGTGTGCAGGCACATCCCACCGGCACCCGGTTGCCAGAGATGCCCCGAGGCCTCGCGCAGTCCGGAGAGTTCCTGCCACGTCTGCCCGCCATCGGCCGAGCGGAACAATGCCGCGTCTTCCACCCCGGCGTAGACGGTCTCCGGGTCGGTCAGCGACGGTTCGAGATGCCAGACGCGCGCGAATTCCCACGGATGCTGCGTGCCGTCGTACCACTGGTGCGTGCCGGGGGCGCCGTCGTACGTGAACTGGTTACTGACCGGCTCCCACGTCCTGCCGCCATCGTCGGAGCGCTGGATCATCTGCCCGAACCAGCCGCTGGACTGCGATGCATAGAGCCGGTTCGGGTCAACGGGCGATCCCTTGAGATGGTAGACTTCCCAGCCCGCAAAATGAGGGCCCGTGATGTCCCACTCCGCTCGCCTGCCGTCCGATGTCAAGATGAACGCGCCCTTGCGCGTGCCGACCAGAACTCGCACCCCGCTCATCGCTCACCCCTTTCTGCGTTTCTGTCAAACCGACCGGGAAGTCGGCGCGCATCAATGCGCGCCCGTCCAGAACGTACGTTCTAAATGTACTGGCGAACGTGAACCTTGTCAAGCGCCATGCGATTCGTCTCTCGTCGCGATCACGGCGACAGGTGAAAGCAAGTCGACACAGCGCGGCGCACTCGGTGTGCGCCGCGCTATTCACGCGCGGGGTAAGCGAGCGGCACTTCTGCGCGATCAGCGCACGAAGTGAGCGCTCGCTGCCGAGGGGAAAGTGAGCAGTCTTCGCCACCGGGCAGGTGTTCGTCGTGGACAGCCTGCCCCTGCCGGTCTGCGACCGAGTGCGCGCCGCGCTGCCGCAAGGTGCGGGGAGACGAATATTACGGCTACTGCGCGGCGAAGGAGGAGAAGTTCTTTGGTTGGCGACCGTATCTTGTTTGCACCCCGGCGGGCATCCCGGTCGCCTTCGATCTCCTGTCCGCGAGTTTGCACGACCTCACGCCGATGCATGAGTTGATTGAGCGAGTGCCGAGGAAATCGTACATGACGCATGAACCCGACCGAACTGATTTTGTGCTGGGACAAGCCCCCTCCCCCACTGTTGTGGGGAAGGGGGCTCACCGTACCGATCAGACCGGCTTCAGCCGCCCCGTAAGCATGAGCATCGTGACGATGCCGTCCGCGTAGGGCGCGTTTTGCAGGATCGGATCGTCATCCGGCGGCCATGGCTGCACGCGCACCCCCTCGAGCACGGCATTGTTGCCGTATCGCTCGTAGATGGGGATGATCGGCAGGAGTTCATTGAAGACCCTGGCGATCTTCGTCACATTTGCCTTCTGCGCCCCCTCATCGAGGCCGTCGGCGGAATCGAGCGTCAGTTTCTCGAGGTCCACATCCCCCGCCACGTCCGTCTTCTGCTTGAGGGGGAAGGCCTGCCCCTTGCCGCCGTTGTTCACGGCGCGGGTGTTGTGCAGGAACAATGCCGTGTCGTATGAGAAGAATGGGTGCGGATTCGTGCTCGCCCCCCAGCCGGCTTGCGCCAACTGGAAGTTGCCCTTGTCAATATCCACCGGATGCTGCGTGTACGTGACAGCGCGCACGACCGTCTTGAAGCCGAACTTCGTCAACTGCTCGGCGCTGTTCTGCGCGGAGGTGGACTGGTCCACGAATTCTGCCGGGGTAAGCAGTTCGAACTCGGCACGCTGGCCGTCCTTCGTCGCCCAGACGCCGTCGCCGCCCTTCTTCCAGCCCAGGTCCGTGAGGATACTCGCCGCCTTGGTCGGATCATACGGGTACGGGTTGAGCGTCTTAACATCCGCGTCGGATATCCACTTGGGAACGAGGATATCGCTCATCCCCGTCATGTACTTGACGCCCTTGCCGGAGTTGGCGTACGTCACCTTGGCGTTCTGGTCGCGATCAATCGCCATCGCCATCGCCTGCCGCACGCGCTTATCACCCAGGATATTGCCCAGTTTGTCGAAGTTGATAAAGAGCGAGCCACCGGAATAAACTGGCGGCCGGATGACGCGGATACCCGCCTGCTGCATCGCCTGATCGGTCGTCGGCGGGAAACCGTGCGTGGCGTAGTCCACGTCCTTGCTGAGCACAACCGGGGTGATGTCCGGCGTCTCGCCGTTGAAGTTGACGATCTTGTCGAACTGCACCTGATCGGCGTTCCAGGCGGTCGGGTTCTTCGGCATCGTGAACTGCGCGTTCGTGATGCTCTTGACGTCAATGTTGAAGGGGCCACTGGCGATAATGCTGTCCGGTTTGAAGTTCGTGAACTCCTGCAGGAGCTGCTTCCCTTCGGGGTCGCTGATCGTCTTGCCGCCATTGAAGAGGTCCTGCGCGCGCTTCGCCCACGGGCCGTAGGTGACGTCCGAGGCCGTGTTCGTGCGGAGCACGTATCGCTGCACGACCGTCGAGGGCTGTTTCATGTGGAAGTTGACGGTATATGCGTCCGGCGCGTCAATCTTGTCCACATACTTCCAGACCGACTGGGACAGGATGCGCATGCACCAGAAGGTGCTGAGCACGTCTTTCGAGGTGAAGTCTTTGCCGTCGCTCCACTTCGCGCCCTTGCGTAGATTGACCGTGAAGGTATCGCCATTGACGAATTTCCAGTCCGTCGCCATCAGGGGCAGCCATTTATTCTCTTTCCAGTAATACATGGCGAACGGCTCGATGATCAGGTCCGCGTAGATGTTCGGTGGCTGCATAATCGTGTGCGCGATGCTCTGGATCATGTTGAGGTTGCCCGTCGGGGGCACCTCATACGGCCAGGCGGAGTGGAACTCCTTATTGCCCGCCTTGCTCGTCGTCGCGGGGGCTTTCGTCGGCTGTCCGGCGGCGGTCGTTGGTGCGCCCCCCGCAGTCGTCGGGTTCGCGGCCGCCTTCGGCGTGTCGGTCGCATTGCCGCCGCCGCACGCGGCGAGGGCCGCGCCGGCCGCCGCGCCCGCCATGACGGCGAGGAAGCGGCGACGCGTCACTGCCCCGATGCGTTTCGTCTCGTCATTGAACATGCTCGTGCCTCCGGTTCTGAAGTACTGAGTACTGAGTGCTGAGCGCGTGTGCGCTTGCTGGCCACCGCTCACTGCCTGCGGTCCACTGCCCCACTGATCCTCCTCTCATGCCGTCGCACGCTCGCCCGCGCATCCCGCCGCGTCATCCATGGCAATCCTGCCGCGTTCCCGCGCCACAACGTGGCAGGCCACATCCCGCCCTTCCCCCACATCCATGAAGACGGGCGCCACGCTGTCACAGAGGCCCGGCACGAACAAAGGGCAGCGCGGATGGAAGACGCAACCGGTGGGAAGGGCGAGCAGGTTCGGGATTTCGATGCTCCGCAGTTGCAATTTTTCTTTCGCCTGTGTCATGTCCGGGTCCGCTTCCGGGATCGCCGCGATGAGCGCCCGCGTGTACGGGTGCAATGGTGTGCCGATCACCTGCGGCGTCCGCCCATACTCGACCAGATTCCCGACGTACATCACGCCGACGTTCCCCTCCCACGCGAAATACTTGACGACCGCGAGATCGTGGGTGATGAAGAGGAACGTGACGCCCAATTCGTCGCGGAGCCGGAGCATCGTGTTGAGAAGGCTGACGCGGATCGAGACATCCACCATCGAGACCGCCTCGTCGGCGATGATGATGCGCGGGTTGAGCGCGAGCGCCCGCGCGATCGAGACGCGCTGCCGCTGGCCGCCGCTCAACTGGTGGGGATGCTTCGTCAGGAAGTTCTCCGGCGGCGTGAGCTCCACCTGGCTGAGCAATTCTGCCGCGCGATCATCCGCCTGCCGCCGCCCGCGCACGAGATGGTGGTGGAGAAGCGGCGCGCGCAGCGTCTCCCCGATCGTATGCACGGGATTCAACGAGGCGTACGGGTCCTGATGGACGATCTGGACGGCGCGGCGGTACGTCTTCGTCTCCGCCTTCGTCATCGCGCTCAGATCGCGCCCCGCGTAGCGCACGACCCCACTCGTCGGTCGCAGCAACCCCGCCGCCATCCGCGCCATTGTCGTCTTGCCGCTCCCGCTCTCGCCGACGAGACAGAGGATCTCCCCCTGCTCGATCGCGAGCGAGATGTCATCCACGGCGTGGATCCGGCCACGTCGGGTGACGAACTCGCGACGGACAGACTCGAAGGCCAAAAGGGGGTCATTCATTGCGTTCCACCCGCAAACGGTCGGTTCCGATCCACCTGGTCGTGATGGAAACAGGCCGTGTAATGATCCTCCGCCACGCGTTCGAGGGGTGGCGCCTGCCGCGCGCAGATCTCCGTCGCATATCGGCAGCGGGGATGGAAGGGACAGCCCGGCGGAATATCGAGCAGGTTCGGCGGCGAACCGGGGATCGAGGTGAGTGGCGTAAATTCGTCGCCCGCGATGGGCGGAACGGCATCGAGGAGACCGACGGTGTAGGGATGCTTCGGCGCGTAGAACACCTCGCGCACGGGGCCGATCTCGACGATCTGCCCGGCATACATCGTTGCCACACGGTCCGCGAGTTCGGCGGCCAGCGATAGGTCGTGCGAGATGAAGAGCATGGTGAACTGGAGACGCTGCCGCAGGGCGCGAATGACATCAATAATCATCCGCTGCGTGAGGATGTCGAGCGCGGTCGTCGGTTCGTCGAGGATCAGGAGTTGCGGTTCCAACAGGAGGCCGAGGGCGATCGAGACGCGCTGCCGCATCCCGCCGCTCAACTCGTGCGGGAACGCGGGCAAGACGCGATCGGGGTCCAATTGCACCATCCGCAGGAGTTCCGCCGCGCGTGCGCGCGTGCGGGCATCCTCACGCTGCCCGTGCGCGCGGGCGGTGTCCTGGAAGTGATCCGCGACGCGCAGCACGGGGTTGAGCGCGTTGAGCGCGGACTGGAAGACCATCGCGCATTCCTGCCAGCGGAACCGGCGCATCTGCTCATTATGAAGCGCGAGCAGGTTGAGCGTGTCGCCGTCCTTCGTGCGGAAGCGGGCAGCGCCCTGCGCCACGCGCGCTGTGCGGGCGAGTAAGCCGAGCAGCGCAAGCCCCAGTGTGGACTTGCCCGAACCACTCTCCCCGATCAGCGCGATGGATTCACCCGCCCGCACATCGAACGTCACGCCGCGGACAGCCTGCATCATGCCCGCTCGCGTGCGGTACTCCACCCAGAGGTCCTGAACGGCGAGGACGATTCCCTCCTCCAACCGCTCCCCGGCCGGCGAGGTCTTGGTGGGTGAAGTGACGCGATCACGCAGCATCTGCTACCCCTCCCTGAGTCGTGGGTTGAAAATCTCTTCCAGCGACCGGGAAATCATCACGAGCGAGAGTTGCAGGAGCGAGATCGCGAGGATCGGCGAGAGGATGTACCAGAGGCTGTTGCGGAAGAAGAGCGCGCCGCGCGTATAGGCGAGGTTGATCATCAGCCCCCAGTTGTCGCCCGCGAGGGGTACGAGGCCGAGGAAATAGAGGATGATCTGGCCATAGATCGCGCTCGTCATGGCGATCACGAAGTTGATGACGATGTAACTCATCATATTTGGGATCACTTCACGGAAGATGATATACGGCGTGCCGAGGTCCAGCATCCGCGCGGCCTCGATATACTCCCGCTCCTTCAACGAGAGGACCTGCGCCCGCACCGCGCGCAGGAGCGTCGGCCACGAAACCGCCGCGATGATGAAGGCGAGCAGGATCGGGCTGCTCAGCTTGATGAATGCCGCGAGGACGCCAAGGAGGATGATGTAGGGAATTGTCAGGACCACATCCGCGACGGTGAGGATCAGTGAATCGAGCCAGCCGCCGATGAAGGCGCTGAGCGCCCCGAAGGTCACGGCAATCGCGGTGGAAAGCAGGGCAGCGAGCGCGCCGACGATCATGATGCTCCGCCCGCCGCGCACGATCTGCACGAGCACATCGCGCCCCTCATAGTCGGTTCCGAAGATGTGCCGGGATGACGGCGCCTGGTAAATCTGCGTGAGGTTCGTCGTCGTGTCGCCGGAGACGATGAGTGGGCCGAAGATCGCCAGAAGGACGAAGAAGAGAAAGATCGCGAACCCCGCTGCACCGACCTTATTGTGCAACAGTAACCGGAGCGTCGCCGCCCCGCGCGATGTCGTCGGCCGGGCAACGACCGACGCCGGGACAGTATCGGGGGTGGTGGCCATCTGCGCCATACGCCATGTCTCCTTATCCCGCGCTGCGGATGCGGGGATCGAGCCGGCTGTAGAGCAAATCCGCCAGCAGGTTCGCGACAACGACAGAGATCGTTATCATGAGGAAAATTCCCTGCATGAGCGGATAATCGCGCTGCTGGATGGAGCGATAGAGGATATATCCGATGCCCTGATAGACGAAGATCGGCTCGACGAGGAATGAGCCACCGACCACGAAACCGACCGCGATAGTCAACTGCGCGAAGAGCGGCAAGATCGCCGTGCGCCCGACATACGCGACGGCGATCCGGCGATTCGACAGCCCGCGCGCCCGCGCGACGGTCACGTAATCTTCATCCAGCGCCGCCAGGGTACTGCTCTTCATCAGCAGCATCCATGCGCCGATGCCCGTGAGCATGTACGTGGCAATCGGCAGCGAGGCATGGAAGAAGGCGTCCCGAAAGAAGGCGAGGCTCCAGTCCACATGCTGGCCGGATGAGAGCGCGCCCCGCATCTTCGTCACTGGCAGCCACTTGAGCCGCACGCCGAGGAAGACGACGAGCATGATCGCGAAGAGGTAATTCGGGATCGAATGCAGGATCGAGCCGACGGCGGAGAGCGCGTTATCCAGGACGGAGCCGCGCCGATACGCCATCAACATCCCGAAACCGATGCCAAACGTGAAGGCGAGGAGCAATCCCGTGCCGACGCTGAAGATCGTCCATGGCAGGTACGCGCGGATGATCCGCGTCACCGGCACGCCAGGCGAGAGGACGGATTGGCCGAGATCGCCGCGCGCGACATGGCTGAGATAGTCCACATACTGGAGCGGCAGCGGCTTGGTCGTGTCAATCGCGTAGAGTGAGCGCGCCTGATTTGCCGCATCCTCGTAACTGAAGCCATACTGGCCAACCTGCTGCTGGATAAAGACCTCAACGGGGTTGCCGGGCAAGAGGCGGACGAGGAAGAAGGTCAGCGTCGAGACGAAAAAGATCGTGAAAATGGCCTTCCCGATGCGGCGGAAGACATAGTTGCCGCCGAGCGCGGCGAGGACGTGCCACGGCCTCCGGTGCGTGGATAGCCGCGGGGTTGTTCCCTCGATGACGGCGGTGCCCATAGGGGTCTCTGTGCTTCCTTCACTACAGACCCAATCGCCCATTATGCCGCGGGAAACGCCTTCCCCGCGACGGAGTGTTCGCATCCCTCGCACACATTGCTCGATTATGCCTTCACCTGCTCAGCATCGTAGTGGACTCTTTCTCTGCTGTCAATCTACTCGCCGGGGGAAGTTTTCTTCTCCATTCACGCGGAGCATCCCACGGGGCGGCGGGATGCTCCTATCCCTGTCATCCTTGCGATCTCACGGCAAGAGGCATTCCGGGCAAGGGGAAATCCGGCAGACTCATACCGACGAACACCGACCCGCGCCAATACGCCATCAGCATTCCGAGGTCATCACAGATAGCCCTGATCGTGTAGGGGAGAGGTTTGCTGGAGTCTGTTGCGAACGCCCGCGCCTGCGCAATGATCGCAACGCGTCGCTGTCAAGACGATCTAGGCGAACGCCGCACGGAGTAGGGCGATGCTTTCCGGTATCCCGGTGTCGGGATGTGCCGCGCCCTCGAACTCGATAGAGACGTACCCGCGGTAGCGCGCTTGCCGCAGCATCGCCGCGATGCGCGGGTAGTCGAGGTCGGCGGTGAAATAGATGCCACCGCCGGGGTAGGTCTTTGCGTGGACAAGCACGACATGTGGCAAGAGCGCGGCCATATCCGCGTACTGATCGGGCCGGAAGTGGAAGTTGCCTGTATCGAGCACCGCCTGCAGCCACGGCGATCCGGTCTCCGCGATGATGCGGAGGACGCCGTCCGCCGTGCCGGTCAGGCCCCAGTGGTTTTCGAGGACGAGGGTGATCCCCCGTCGTCCCGCGTGATAACTGATGCGCTTGAAGCCGTCCGCAACCCACTGGTACGCATCGTCGTCGGTATAGCCGGGCAGGGGCGGCTCGTTCCCGCCGTTCTTCACCAGGAAGTCCTCGACGTTCGCGAGCGTGTTCCAGCGTCCGCTCAGCACGCGCACGAACGGCGCGCCGAGCCGGTCCGCGACTTCGACCCACTTCGCGACGATGTCTCTCTGCTGCGCTCGCATCGCGGGATCGGACAGGACGAAGTTGTGGCTCGCCGCGACCGAGACGATAGCGATTCCGTGCGTCGCCGCACACCGCTTGATCGCGTTCAGGTCTTCCACACTCATACCCTCGAATTCTCTGCCGAGGATTTCGATGCCCTGCACATCGAGGGCGGCGCACCGCTCGATCATCGCGGCCAGCGTCAGCGGTGCCGTTTCCGACCCCGCGGAGCGGCGGAACGAGTACGTCGAGATGGCGAGGTTCACCATCATGTTTCTCCTTTACGAAAAGCGGGTTTCCAGCTCAATTGCTCGCCCCTCCTGCATCGCCCTGCCGGCCGTCAGCATGATTTCGAGAACGTGGGTGGCGTGTTCCGGTGTCAGGATAGGTTTCTCGGCCCCTTCGAGGCAGGCGATGAAGTGCTCCGTGCCCGCCGCGAGGATATCCACGACCGAGGAGCGGGCCGGGAGTGGCACATCATTCATCCAGCCGCTCACGCCGACCGGGGTCTCATCGTGGTGATACACATCTACCGGCCCATTCTGCTGAAACCACTGCACAGCGCTGATGCTGACGCTCGCCTCCGTGCCGTGAATCTCCAGGACAGGCGTTTTGCTTTTCGGCACAGCGAAGCTGGAAACGACGTGCGCCCAACGGTTCTCGCCAAATTCCAGTTGCAAAAGCATTAAGTCCGGCGCTTCCACACGGAAGTGCGTCCCGCTCCGTTCGCCCAGCCGTACCGTGCGCTCGGGGTGTGCGATCCCGCCCATTGCCTGGACGCGACGCGCGGGTCCGAACAATCCGGTAATCGCGTGGAGCAAGTAGACGCCGGTGTCGACGAGTGGCCCGACGCCGGGGCCGTAGAATACGGCGGGGTCGGGATGCCATAGCGCGGGGCCGAGGCTCGTGAGATTCGCGGTCGCGAGGTGCGGCGTCCCGATGCGACCCGCGCGCAGATACTCGCGCAACCAGCGGAAGCGCGGCGTCACCATCATCGCGGGGGCACAGAGGAAGAGGCGCCCCTGCGCGCAGCCAATCAGATCGTGCGCTTCGTCCAGTGTACTCGCAAGTGTTTTCTCGGTGTAGAGATGTATACCCGCATCGAGCGCGGCGGCGTTGACCGTGTAATGCATGGGTGCGGGCGTGAGATTGAAGACCGCGTCGAGGCCCGGATGGGTAAGCAGTTCAGTGTAGCCAGGGTATATCTGTGCGCCACCGGCCAACGCCGCTGCCCGCTCCGCCAGAGCGGTGACGGGGTCGGAGACGGCCACGACGCGAACGCGGTCGCGCAACCTCGCGAGGGCGGGCAGGTACGAACCGACGGCGATGTTGCCGCACCCGATGATACCGACGGCAATCATGCCGCCGCTCCCGCCAGCACACCGGGGCACGCGACCGGCTCGTGCCGCTTGGCGGACTCATATGCGCACAGCGCCACCTCCATCGCATGCAATCCATCCTCGCCCGTTATCGGCGGCTCCGCATCGTGCTCGATGGCGTCGAAGAAGGCGCGGAGCATCGCGGGGTCGCCACCCTCCACCCACGGTATGAGGCTGTAGCGTCCGGCACGGTCGTCGTAGCGTTGTAAGGTCTGGTTGAAGGCATTCATCGCCACGACGCCGCGATCACCGACCACGTCCATTGTCAGCCCACCCCAGGTCGGCCACGTCGCGGGGCGCGCCCAACTCGGGTCGAGGCTGGCAAACATTCCATTCTCAAGTTCCATCAGGAGTAGTGCAACATCATCCGTCGGGATACCGGGATGGATGCGCGTGTCCACCTCCGCGTACACGCGCGTGATCTCGCAGCCGAAAATCCACCGCAGCAGGTCAGCGACGTGGACAGTGTGGTCCATCACGGCGCCACCGCCCGCGAGCGCGGGGTCGGAAAACCAGCCAGGCGGCATCGTTCCGTGGTTCGTCGCCATCACGGCGCGCGGCGTGCCGACTTCGCCCGCCTGAACCGCCGTGCGCAACGCGAGCACGGGGGGGCTGAAGCGCATTGGGAAGGCAGTCATCAGCCGGACGCCATGCGCCCGGCACCCCTCGATCATCGCCAAGGCATCGGGGCGCGTGGTAGCCAGGGGCTTTTCACACAGGACATGCTTTCCCGCAGCGGCGGCGGCGAGGACCATCTCCCGGTGCAACGCATTCGGCGATGAGATGATCACCGCCGCAAGATCGTCATGTGCGAGCAGGTCGCGGTAATCGGCGTACCATTCCCCGCCGAATTGTGCGACCGCCGTCGCCCCTCGCGTCTCGTCGTCGTCGGCGATGGCGACGAGCTCGATATCCGGCATCGCCGCCAGACATCGCGCATATCCCTGGGCGTGTACGTGGGCAAAACTGAGGATTCCGACCTTCATACCGCATCCTCCGCGATCTGTAGCACACCGTTGGTCGCATGAATCGGGCGACCCGTCCGGGTCGACTGGAGCACCGCGAGGGCGAGCGTCAGTGAGCGCACCGCTTCCTCACCCGTAACGAGCGGGGAAGTTCCCGCCTCCACTGCGGCGAGGAAGTGGCGGAGTTCCGTCTGGTATGGCCCCTCCAGCAGGGGGCTGCTCGGCACCTGCACGCGCGCTACATCCTCCTCGGACGCGGTATGCTCGATACGAATCGTGTTGCTCTCCTCGCTGGCATGACGCAGGAGGCCGGCACTCCCGGCAATCTCGATGCTCGAGCGGAAGCTCGCGTGCGCCCAACTTGCCTCGACGTGCGCGATCACGCCGTTCGTGAACCGCAATACGGCGAGGGCGTAATCGCTTATCGGCTGGAGGGCCGTGCTACTCAGGCTACGGGCATAGACGCGCTCGACTTCACCGAAATACCACCGGAGCGTGTCGAGGTCGTGAATCATCAGGTCCACGATCACGCCGCCGCTCCACTCAGGGTTGCCGTACCACGAGCGGGCGAGTGCGGGGTTAGCATTCAGCCGCGCCGCACGGGCGACGCCGACCGTCCCCACGGCATCTCCCTTGAGCAGGGTGTGGATACGCGCGTACTCCGGGAAGAAGCGCACGACATGCCCGACCGAGAGCAATACGCCCGCTCGTTCGCACGCAGCCACCATCGCGCGCGCGTCCGCGATGGTGCGCGCGATCGGCTTCTCACAGAAAACGTGTTTGCCGCACGCTGCCGCGCGCTCGGTGATCGCGCGGTGGAACGGCGTCGGCACAGTGACGACCACGACATCCACATCGGCGGCGCCGAGCGCGGTGTCGACATCGGTGGTAGCGCGCGCGTTGTAGGCCTGAGCCAGCGTTGCCGCGCGCCCTTCATCCTCGTCCGCAATCCATGTGACGGTCGCGTTCGGGAGGTTGTGACACGATTGCGCGTGAATCGCGCCCATCGTGCCCGCCCCGATAATTGCAATCTGTATCACGCGCACCCCTCCTTGTGGTTCCCGCCTCACATATCTCAGTATGCGACGGGGCGATCGCCATGCTTCATTCTCACCCGTTCCCGCCAAGAAAGAAAGCCGGATCATCCCTATTGGTAATCCTTTTCTTGACAACCGGCGCGCACGGATGCCTTGGCGGATACCGCGCCGTGTGCCGGTACCTGATACCCCCGGCCACACGCGCGCACCGATCAGTTTCACCCATCGTACCCCTGGGTGTCGCGGGCACGGAATATCTATCAGAGTAGGCGCCCCCGTCACAATAGACTATACGCTAACGTTGAATGTATGAAGATAATAGACTTTGCGTCCGCATGCACGGCGCGCCGCCCACCGGAACCCGCGCAGGCGGGGTGATCGGCACGAAGGAGCAACCGCATGGTTCATATCCTGCCGCAGCGTCATCGCGATCCGGGGCGTCTGCGCACCACTCCGCCCGCAAATAAAAACGTGCTCGTGATGGTCGGGATCGTGGTGGCCCTCTTCTACTGGGTGCATAGCGCCGTTGTCGACAAGGTTTTCTTCCATGAATCACTGACCGCGCAGTTGCTCCCGCGCAACGAGAATGCCCGCTTCAACCGCGGCGAAGGTGTCCTCATGCTGCTGGCATTCAGTGTCTATGCGCAGATCCTGAGCAACAAGCGGCGGCGGGGCGAGACGGCGCTGCGCGAGCGCGAGGCGAGTCTCGCCGCCGCCCAGCGGATCACCCACCTTGGCAGTTGGGAGTGGGAGATCGCCACCGGCGCGTTGCGCCTGTCCGACGAGGAGTACCGCCTCTTCGGCTTCGCTCCCGGGTCAGCCCCGCCCACGCTCGACGCCTTCATGGCTGCCATCCACCCCGATGACCGGGAGGCGGTGGCGGACGGACTCCGGGCGGCGCTGGGCGGTGCGCCGTTCGCGGCCGAGTTCCGCGTCGTCTGGCCCGACGGGACAATCCGCGTGTTGCAGGGGCACGGCGAGGTAGTGCGCGACGATGGTCGGGAACCGGTCCGCGTGATCGGCACGTCGCTCGATATCACGGAGCGCACGAAAGCCGAAGCCGAGCTGCGACGGGCGCACGAGGCGGCGGGGGTCGCGTATCGCGCCAAGACGGACTTCCTGGCCACAATGAGCCACGAGCTGCGCACGCCCCTCAATGGCGTCCTCGGGTTCTCTGACCTGCTGCGCGAAACCCCGCTCTCTGATGAACAGCGCGAGTACGTCGAGACGATCAGCACATCGGGTGAGGCCCTGCTGCGGATCATCAGCGACATCCTCGACTTCTCCAAACTGGAGGCGGGGAACCTGGCGCTTGAGACGCTTGATTTCGACCTCGCCGCCACTGTCGAGGAGGTCACGTCGCTGCTGACCGTGCAGGCGCAACCCAAGGGGATCGCGCTCGCGTCCGTCATTGCCCCCGGCGTTCCGACCGCGCTGCGCGGCGATCCCGTCCGGCTGCGCCAGATCCTCACCAACCTCGTGGGCAACGCCGTCAAGTTCACTCAGCGGGGGGAGATCATCGTCCGCGTGCGCCTCGTGGAGGAGACGACGGGGGCGGCGCTGATCGAGTGCTCAGTCGCAGATACCGGCATCGGCATGACGCCGGAGGAGATCGGCCACTTGTTCCAATCCTTCTCCCAGGCGGACACGTCCTTGACGCGTGCGTATGAGGGCATCGGGCTCGGGCTGGTGATGTCGAAACGACTGATCGAGATGATGGGGGGCACGATCACGGTCGAGAGTGAGCGCGGGCGCGGCACGACCGTCCGCTTCACGGCCCGCTTCCTCACGCAAGCCTCCGACGAGGCGGAGGCGGAGGGGACGTCGGAAGACCGCCGCATCCACACGCGCTCGCCTCGACTCCCACGAGCGGCTGAGGATTCCCTCACCCCTCCTCTCCGCTCCCGAGGCGGCCCGTAGGCCTTGGTGGTTCATTCGTCTTCGATCGTTTCAAGGAGATGGATCATCGCCGCGAGGGCGGATTCGACACCCGGTGAGTTGCTGCGCCGGGCGTGCATGACAGCGGTTTCGAGCCGGAGGAAGAGTTGGTACACCGCGACGCGGCGGTAATGCGCGGCGTCCAGTGGGTGGATGGATTGGTAGCCGTCCAGGAATGCCGCCTCGCTGCCTGGTATCTGCTCCTCACGCACATCGGCATTCATGAAATCGTAGGATGGGTCGCCGGAGAGCGCCCACTCGAAATCGAGGATGCCGGTAAGCCGGCCGCCTGATTGCAGAATGTTCTCGTAGTGATAGTCGCTGTGAACGAGCACGCCCTGCGTCACGCGTGCCAGTCGGTCGTGAGCATGATCCATCACCGCTTCCAGCCGGGTGCGGAGCAGATCATTCAGGAAGCCATACCGCGCTGCCGCATCCATCTGGCGGCGCGCGTAGTCACCGAAATAGTCCGGCCACGAGCGGAAACGCGGCATATCCTGTTCACGCAGTTTGCCGAACGCCGGGAACGCGAGCGCATGGAGCCGCGCGAGGCATGTCCCTGCTTCATACGCGAGCTCGCGGACCCGCGCCGGTGCGACTTCCTGCCAACTTTCCGCGACATTCGTCCCCGGCAGCCGCGTGAGGATGATGAAATCGTACGGCACAAGCCGCCGTGATGCATCAAGCGTGACGACGGATGGCACGGGCAAGGCACTCCCCGTGAGTAGATCGTACGCGACGTGCTCGTTCGCGAACGTCGGCACTGCGGTATCGAAGGTGTTGAACCGGATCACCAACGCGTCATTGACGATGAAGCAGCAATTGCTCACCCCGCTCGTCGCTGGGACGATCTGCCGCGCTGCGCCAAGACCATGCGCCTGCCAGATCGCCCGGATTCTCTCCTCCGTAATGGAATCCGCCATCCGCTTTCTCCCGTTCGAGGGCATGATACGATATGTGCCAGGAGATAGCCTCGTAGGGGCGGTTCGAGAACCGCCCTCCCAGTCCTCGGAGGCCGTTATGCCGAACACACATGATATGACCGGGTGGGACATCGGCACGCGGGCCGTCCATGCGGGCGAGCGCGGGCCGAAGCCGACCTTCACGCCCGTCTCCACACCGATTTACCGCTCCGCTGCCTACATGTACGACGAGATCGCCGAACTCGATGCCGTCTTCGCCGGGCAGCAGGAGGGCTACGTCTATGCCCGCTACGGCAACCCGACGATCACGGCGCTCGAAGAAGCGATCCGCAACCTCGAGGGGGGCGATGTAGCGGTCGTCACGTCCTCCGGCATGGCGGCGGTCCATCTCGCCTTGCTCGCTGCCGGTGTCGGCGCGGGGGAGCGGATCGTCGCGGCGCGCGACCTCTACGGCGCGACGTTTACGCTCCTGATGAATGTCCTCAGCACGCTCGGCATCGAGGCGACGTTCGTGGACACGACGGACACCGAGGCGACCCGCGCGGCGATTATCGAGACGAAGCCGCGCGCCGTGCTCATCGAGGCAATGTCCAACCCACTCCTGCGGATCACCGACGTGCCTGCTGTCGCGGAAGCGGCGCATGCGGTCGGCGCGCGGGTCGTGCTGGATGGTACCTTCACGCCGCCGCCCCTCTTCTTCGGCTTCGCCAATGGGGCGGATTTCGTCGTCCACAGCATGACGAAGTACCTCAACGGCCACGCGGACGCGCTCGCGGGCGTGGTGATTGGCACGGGCGATGAGGCGCACACGCTCATCCCGCTTGTCCGCACACTCGGCCCGAACCTCGCCGCGAATGAGGCATACATGGTGCTGCGCGGCCTGAAGACGCTGACGCTCAGGCTGCGGCGGCAGATGCTGAACGCGAAACTGATCGCCCGCGCATTGGAGCGCGACCCGCGCATCGCCCGCGTCGTCCACCCGGGTTTAGCCTCCCATCCACAATACGCGACGGCGCGGCGGCTCTTCAAGCCCGGCTGGGCAGGTGGCATGGTGACCTTCGAACTGGCGAACGCGACGCAGAAGGACGTCATGCGCTTCATGGACGCGCTGACACTCTGCGTCCCCGCGACGAGCCTCGGTGATGTCTACACACTGATTACCTGCCCCGCCATGACCTCGCATCGCGAAGTCGCGCCCCGCCAGCGGGAGCGCATGGGCATCACACCCGGATTGCTGCGTCTCTCGGCAGGCATCGAGCACCCACGCGACATCATCGGCGACCTGATGCAGGCACTGGACGCAGCGAATATCCCACTCGGCACGCCAGTCATGGGCATAAATCCGATGCTGGCGTAGATTCGCGCCCCGTTCCGCCTCGCAAGGTCGTTCGCAGTATCGTCGCTGTGGAAGAGCCAGTACGCGGCCGATGCGCTCGCCGCCCGCTTCCTAGGTGGCGGCGGGGCGCCCGATCTCGTCCCGGATCGGATGGTCCGCCGGTGCGTGCTCCGCGATGTAGCCGCAAATGCTGACGATCAGCCGGTCCTGCGCGGTCAGGTGCTCCTGGAGGCGTGCGCATTCGTGGAGCACGGCTTCCGCATCTAGGTAGGTCTGCTGCGCCCGCTTGTCACCCGCGCGGCCGAGGACCTCCTGCCCGACCATGATGATGAACATGAAGATCAACTGGGCGAGGCTGGAGAGGAAAAGCAGGAAGGCGAATGGGTACGGGTCAAACGTGATGACACCGACGATGGACAGGCCGATCCAACCAAACTGGAAGATGGTGGCGATGTAGAACGCCCACATACTCCCGACCCGCCGGGTGATCCACGCGGCGATGCGGCCGTTGAGGCCGATGTATTCATCCTCGACCGTCGGCGGCGGTGTTACCTTCCGATCGGCGATCCACGGATGCGTCTGCGTCTCGACCAGGCTGATGCCCTGGTTCAGGATGCGATCTTGTTCCTCCAGGTGATCGTGGAGCTGCACGACCTCGTGGAAGATCTCCTCCGCGTCCTCGTACGTCTGCAACGACCGCTTGTCGGCGGTCCTGCCAAGGACCTGCTGGCCAACCAGGATGACGAAGACCAGCAGGAGTTGGACGACGTTGCCGATGAACAGCAGAAATGGGAACGGATACGGATCACGGGCGTGCAGCGGCCCGAAGGAGGCCAGCGCGATCCAGGCCAGCACGAAGAGCGTCGTGAAGTAGACCACCCACATCGTGCCGACCGACCTGGTGAGCGCGGCGGCGAACCGGCCGTTGAAACCGAGGTGCTCGTCCGCCATCTTGGCGGGGCCACGGCGCTGACGGGCCGCGCGCCGGGAATGCGCGCTGTGAACGGAGGACGTAGTCATGATCGCAGTATAGCAGTCGTTACGACGATGTCCAGACCATGGAGAAGCGATCGCGCCCAGACTTGCACAAGTGCGCAACCTGACTCCTCTCTTGCACAATTGCCCTGCCGGTGCAACGCTATATGCGTGTGTACGTACGACCGGATGTGCCCCAGAGAGGAGAGCCACCTTGCAGAATATTCCATCTCACGAACGACATTGGCGTCATGCGCCACGATGGGAGGCGCTTATCACCGTTCTCGCTGTCGGCACCGCCTATGCCCTCTTGCCGGATAACATTCGCCTCGGCCCCCGCTGGTTGCTCGCCGCGCTGATCGTCGTATTTGTCATTCCGCTCAACTGGGCGCGTTTCGTCGGCAACTACCGGCTCGTGCGGATTCTCGGTATGGCGATCTCCGCACTGGTGACCGCGGCGATCACGGCAAGTGCGGTCCTCCTGATCGTCCGGCTACCGGGCGACAAGACCCCCCCGACGCAACTGCTGCGCGACGGCGCCGTGATTTGGGGGGCGAACATCCTCGTCTTCGCGATCTGGTACTGGGAGTTAGATTGCGGCGGCCCGCACGCCCGCCATGTCAAGCGCTATACGAGCACCGACTTTCTCTTCCCACAGTTCACGATACCTGGCGCGGAAGAGAGCACATGGTCGCCGATGTTCCTCGACTACCTCTTCCTCGCCTTCAACACGAGTGCGGCGTTCAGCCCGACCGATACACTGATCCTCTCGCGCCCGCCGAAGGTCCTGATGATGATCCAATCGCTGATCTCGATTGTCGTCGTCGCGGTGTTGGTCTCGCGGGCGATCAACACGCTCAGCACTTAATCATCCATCGCGAGTAACGAGGGTGCCTATATCTCCTCGTTACTCGCTACTTCTTCGTGCGCTGCGCGAGGAGGTTGAGGGCGGAACCGGCCTTGAACCAGCCGATCTGCTCCTCATTCATCGTGTGCTTCAGTTCGGCGAAGTCGCTCGTGCCATCGCTGTGGCGGACGCGCAGCATCACGGGCGCATTGGGGGCAAGGTCGCCGATCTCGGAGAGGTCTATGCGGTCGTCCTCGCGGATCTTGTCGTAGTCATTCGGGTCCGCGAAGGTGAGCGGCAACACGCCCTGCTTCTTCAGATTCGACTCGTGAATACGCGCGAAACTCTTGACGATAATCGCCGCCGCACCGAGGTAGCGAGGCTCCATCGCCGCATGCTCCCGGCTCGACCCCTCGCCGTAGTTCTCGTCGCCGACGACGACCCACGGGATGCCCGCTTCCTTGTAGGCGCGCGCCACCTGCGGGATCGGTACATGCTCCTCGCCGGTCAGGTCGTTGCGCGTCGTGCCCGCCTCGCCGGTGTAGGCGTTGATCGCGCCGGTGAACATGTTGTCGCTGATGTTGTTCAGGTGCCCCCGAAAGCGGAGCCACGGCCCGGCGGGCGAGATGTGGTCCGTCGTGCATTTCCCCTTCACCTTCACCAAAACGGGCGCGTTCAGGTAGTCGTGGCCGTCCCACGCGGGGAAGGGTTGGAGCAGTTGAAGCCGCTTGCTCTCCGGGTTCACCTTGATCTCGATATTGCCGCCGTCCGCGGCAGGAGGGACGAAGCCCGTCGTGTCCGTCACGAATCCCTCGGCGGGCAGGTCGGGCGCTTTGGCAGGCGGTTCCAATCTCCACATGCTGCCGTCCGGCGCTTCGAGCGTGTCGGTCAGCGGGTTGAAAGAGAGGCGTCCGGCAAGCCCGTAGGCGATGACGATCTCCGGACTCGCGATGAAGGAGAGCGTGTCCGGGTTGCCGTCGTTGCGGCGCGGGAAGTTGCGGTTGAAGGAGTTGATGATCGAGTTGCGTGGCTTCGGTTGCGCGACATTCGCCTCGCCGCCACTCACCAGCGGCAACGTCGAGAGGTCATCCCGCTGCCACTGGCCGATGCAGGGGCCGCAGGCATTGGCGAGCACCTTGCCACCGATCCGCTCCAGCGTGTCGAGTTGCCCGTCCCGCGCGAGGGTGGCACGCACCTGCTCGGAGCCGGGGGTAATCATGAAGTTCGTCCGCATCGTCGCGCCGTGGTCAATCGCCTGCTGTGCGACGGCGGCGGCACGGGAAATGTCCTCGTACGATGAGTTCGTGCAGGAGCCGACTAACGCGGCGGAGAGTTTGTCCGGGTAGCCTTCGCGCTCGACCGCCGCCGCGATCTCGGTGAGCGAACGCGCCAAATCCGGCGTGTGCGGCCCGACGATCATCGGCTCCAATGTGCTGAGATCAATCTCGATCACGCGGTCGAAATACTTCTCCGGCTCCGCCTCAATCTCCGGGTCGGCGACAAGCATCTCGCGGTTTGCCTTCGCCAGATCGGCGAGGGCGGCGCGCCCGGTGCCGCGCAGATAGAGATCCATCCGCTCATCGAAGGGGAAGACGGAGGTCGTCGCGCCGTGCTCCGCGCCCATGTTGCAGATTGTCGCTTTGCCAGTGCAGGAGATCGTCACGCACCCGTCGCCGAAGAACTCGACGATCGCGTTCGTGCCGCCTTTCACGGTGAGAATGCTGCACAGTTTGAGGATGACATCCTTCGGCGCGGTCCAACCGTTCATCTCGCCGGTTAACCTGACGCCGATCTTCGTCGGGTACTTCACTTCCCACGGGAAGCCCGCCATCACGTCCACCGCGTCCGCACCGCCGACGCCCGAAGCGATCATACCGAGGCCACCCGCATTCGGCGTGTGCGAGTCCGTGCCGATCATCAGGCCACCGGGGAAGGCGTAGTTTTCAAGTACGACCTGATGGATGATGCCGCTGCCCGGCTTCCAGAAGCCGAGACCGTACTTCTGCGAGACGGACGAGAGGAAGTCATAGACCTCGCGGTTCTCGGAGGTTGCGCCCGCGAGGTCCGGGTCCGCGCCGATGTGCGCGCGGATCAGGTGGTCGCAGTGGACGGTCGAGGGTACGGCGACGCGCGGGATATTCGCCTGCGCGAACTGGAGGAGGGCCATCTGCGCCGTCGCGTCCTGCAACGCCACACGGTCGGGCCGGACCATCAGATAACTCTCACCCGGCTTCAGTTCCTGCCCCTGAGGGTCGTCGAGGTGCGAAAGGACGATCTTCTCCATCAGCGTCAGGGGCCGACCGAGCCGCTGGCGAATGACCGGCAGATTCTTTTTCATCCGGTCGTAAACGCGCGTCACCATCTCTGGTGTCGAGTCAATGGCAGGATATACAGGACGATTCATGGTCTCCTCCTCACCGTTCCCGTTTCCGAACGGCGCGTATGCATGGGTATACCGGCGAACAGAGATACACGCGGACTGACGACGTTCCCTTTCCCGCGCGAAATTGCTTCCTTTCATTGTACCGCAGGCGACATGCGGTAGTGGGTCAGTTTGACAATTTTTGCCCCGTCACGACTGGCTCGAAAGTTCAAACTGACCCACTACCCGATCGACAGGTGCTTGCGATTGCCGTTGATGAGGGGCGCATCCTCATTACGGATGACCGAGACTTTGGCGCGTTGGTGTTTCACTCCACGCACCCCCACGCCGGCGTCATCTCTCTCCGGTTGGGCTCGCGAACGGATTGGTGATCGGCATCGGGGTCGCAGAGTGAGGTAGGCGCTCGGCTACGCGAATCAGTCCGGCACGATCCAGCCCGGTCAGCGCGCAGCCATCGTCGCTGTCGCGGGCAATCTGGCTACAAATATGCGCTGCGTGACGCGCGTCACCATCGTTTTTCAGGAAAGCACGCGAGTTTGTCCATAATCTGTACCGTTACCACCTTGCCGATCCGCTGATGCTACGCTATGCTCATCATCACGCACCAGTTGCATCGGCTTGATTGGCAACCATGGCACGGTTCTCCCCTTGCTATCAGCCACAAGCAACGCGAGGAGCGAGGAGCGAGGAGCACGAGCCGGAATGCTCGGCGGGTCACTGTCGGAGGCGCGCGTACGGTAGGGGTATCGCGCGACCGTCGCACCGTATCGTGAAGGGATGGCACAAGGATGGACAAGGACATGACGAGGGACATCCATGATGCAGGTCAGCAGGCAGAGCCCGTACGGCGTCGGTTGAACCGCCGCCACTTCCTCGCCGGAGCGGCCGCCGCTGCGGGTGCGGCCCTCCTCGCGGCATGTGGCGGGAGCAGCGCGACCAATACGCCGAAGCCCGCGGGGGCGACGAGCGCACCGGCAGCCGCGCCGACCGCCGCCGCTGCGGGAGCCGCAGCCACCGCGCCAGCAACGAGCGGCTCCGCGGCCGCCCCAACGACTGCCGCCGCACCGACAACCGCTGGCGCGAGCAAGGGCAAGACGCTGAAGATGGCCCGCAATGCCGAGCCACAGTCACCGTTCATCCCCTGGCAGATTGACGACAACCCGTGCCTCTTCATCTCCGTCAACATGTACGACACGCTCCTGCGCACCACGAAGGACGGCCTCGGCGTCGAACCCGGCCTCGCCACCAAGTGGGAGCCCACCTCGGACGGCCTGACCTGGACCTTCACACTCCGCGACGGCCTGAAGTTCTCGGACGGCACGCCCGTGAAGGGCATCGACGTCAAGACGTCGCTCGACATGGTCTCGAAGCGCACGAAGAGCGTCTGGAAAGATAACTACAAGGCGATCAAGGACATCCAGACGCCCGACGACAAGACGGTCAAGATGACCCTCAGCCAGCCGCACGCGCCAATCCTCGCCGAACTGGCGATGTTCTGCTCCGCGATCCTCCCCGCGCAGTTAGCGATGGACAGCGACAAGGACGGCTTCGACGCGACGATCGCCACGAAGAGCAAGGGCACCGGCGCGTATATGCTCAACGGCTGGAAGAAGGGCGATCCGCTCGTCCTCACGCGCAACCCGAATTACTGGAAGAGCACGACCGGTATTGATACGGTCACCATCGAGTATGTCGCGGACGACAACGCGCGCATCCTGAAGTTGCAGGGCGGCGAGACGGATATCATTGATTTCGTGCCGCTCAGCCAGCTGGCATCCCTCGGCCAGCAACCAAACATCACGACGCGGGCCTTCGTCATCCAGCAGTCCAGCTTCCTCATCTTGAACAATACGATCAAGCCGCTCGACGACAAGAATGTCCGGCAGGCGCTCAATTATGCGCTCGATAAGGACGCGCTCCTCAAGGCGGTCTATTTCGGCCAGGCGAAGTTCATGAACTCGCCGATCCCTCCGGGCACCTATTACGACAAGACCCTGCCGGGCTACCCGTTCAACCTTGACAAGGCGAAGCAACTGATGGCGGCGTCCTCCGTACCCAATGGCTTCACCACCGATTTCACAATCGCATCCGGCAACAATACCGCGCAGCAGATCGCGACGATCGCCAAGGACCAGTGGTCCAAGATCGGCGTCACGGTCAACATTCAGTCGCAGGAGGCCAGTGTCGTGCGTACGGCGTATCGGGAGGGGACCGGGAAACTGGCGATCATTTCCAGCGCCTGGACGAACGACATGAACGACCCGACGGAGATCGTCAACTACGAGATGCGCGGTGGCGCGAGCCCGTTCGCCTACTGGACACGCTACAACAACCCGGCGCTGAATGATAAGATCACCGCAGCGGACCTGGAGCAGGACCCGACGAAGCGTGCGGCGGATTACGCGGAGATCCAGAAGATCTATCTGGATGACGCGCCGCTCGTCTTCATCTCCTATCCGCCCGCGACCGCCGGCTGGCAGAAGTACGTGGACGGCTTCTTCATTGACGGCCTCTCGTATTATCGGTTCGAGGACGTGAAGGTGAACAAGTAAGTTGGGCCGCGCGGCGTACATCCGCAAGCGGCTGGTGTTGATGATCTTCGTCCTCTTCGGAGTGACCTTGATCATCTTCAGCATGATTCATCTCGTCCCCGGGGATCCGGCCTTCCTGATCCTCGGGGAGCGCGCGACCGATCAGAAAGCCGCTGAACTGCGGCATCAACTCGGCCTCGATCAGTCGTTGCCGCTCCAATACTGGAATTTCATCTCCGGTATCTTCCACGGTAACTTCGGCATGTCGCTCCTGTACAAGCAGCCGGTCAATAGCCTCGTCTTCCGGCGCGTCCCCGTCTCACTCTTCCTCGCGGCCTATGCGATGGGGTTGAGCGCGATCATTACCCTCCCGGTCGGTCTCTGGGCGGCAACGCACAAGAACAAGATCTCGGATCACCTGATCCGTGCCGCGTTCCTCTTCGCACTCACGACGCCGAGTTTCTGGCTCGGTATCCTGCTCATCCTGCTCTTCAGCCTCCGGCTGCATCTCTTTCCCGTCGCCGGTTATGGGCGTACCTTCCCGCAGCACCTCAAGTACCTCTTCTTGCCCGCGCTGACGCTCTCACTCCAACTCTCCGCGGTGCTCATTCGCAACCTGCGCAGCGGGATCATCAACACGCTCGACTCCGATTTCGTGCGCACCGCGCGGGCGAAGGGCCTCACAAATCGGACGGTCCTCGTCGGGCATGTCCTCCGCAACGCGCTCGTCTCAACCGTCAGCATTTTCGGCTTGCAGTTCAGCGCGGTCATCGGCGGAACAGTGATCATTGAGACGGTCTTCGCGATTCCCGGCATGGGGCAATTACTCTTCACCTCCATCACCGCCCGGGATTACCCCGTCGTGCAGGCGATCACCGTTACCACTGCCACACTGGTGATCCTCGTCAACCTGATCGTTGACCTGTCCTATTCTTTCCTCGACCCACGGGTGACCTATGAGTGAGACTGTCTTGACGGGCCAACCGGGCGCGATCGCACTCGCCGCGCGGCCGGTGCGACCGGTTTCGTTCATCCAACGCCTGAACATCCGAGGCACCCTGCTCTTCGGATTGACGCTGCTCACGATCATCATTCTCACCGCGATCTTCGCGCCACTCCTCGCGCCGTACGACCCGATCACGCAGGATCTTGGCGCGGCGTTCACGAAACCGTTCAGCCCCGGCCACTTGTTTGGTACGGACAACTATGGGCGGGATGAACTGAGCCGGATCATCTTCAGTACGCGGCTGGACCTCCAGATTGGCTTCATCTCCGTGCTCTTCCCGTTTATCGCCGGGAGCCTCCTTGGTGTCACCGCCGGGTATCTCGGCGGCAAGACGGACCTCCTTGTCATGCGCGTCGTCGATGTCCTGATCGCCTTCCCCTTCCTCGTCCTCGTCATCGCCCTGATGACGCTGCTCGGGCCGGGCCTGCGCAACCTCTACGTCGCCGTCGGCATCTTTGGCTGGATCACGTATTGCCGCCTCGTCCGTGGGGAAACCCTGATCGCGCGCAACCTCGAGTATATTCAGGCGGCAAGGACGATCGGCTGCACGAACCGGCGCGTCATCTTCACGCATCTCCTCCCAAACGTGATCGCGCCATCGCTCGTCTATGTCTTCACCGGTATGGTGCAGGCGATCCTCTTCGGTGCGGCGCTGAGTTTCCTCGGCCTCGGCGCGCAGCCTCCCGCGCCGGAATGGGGAGCGATGATTGCGGAGGGGCGGCAGTTCCTCCTGCAAGCGTGGTGGATGCCCACGCTCCCCGGCATCGGCATTGCCATTACCGGCATCGCATTCAGCCTGATCGGCGACGGACTGGCGGAGCGGCGAGGGTAGGAGTCTCCGCCACCGATTCCTCCTTCCATACAAGGCACGCCGGAACGACCGCCGCCCGGCGCGCTGTGCTATCGTGCCCGCAACGCAGCATCGGACAGGGAGTATGGGAAGGGGAACGTCGTGGTGATGCGCATTGAGCAGCGGGACCTCCAAGCAGCGATACCGGACCA